>WASW01087194.1_pt1 | contig 80624 bp, 83 predicted proteins | sample 5698521 | NCBI WGS metagenome assembly WASW01 (sample SAMN11175560, study PRJNA528189) | sponge metagenome | isolation source: marine sponge | host: Leucetta | place: Antarctica: Western Antarctic Peninsula, King George Island | collected 2013-01
CGGTGACGGCTCGATGACTGTGACTGCGATATTACCTAAACTCCACATGCGGATATATTTAGCTGCTGTTGCCCCTGCATAACCGCCACCAATGACAACAACATGGCCTAGTGGTGGTTTGCTTGCAAACGCAAAAGCACGTTGTGACAGCAATAAACTACTGATACCGATGCCAGTTGTTTTGATGAAATGGCGACGATCAAATGCTAAAGAATATTGATCTGTTTTGCTAGTCATTATCAGTGCTTAAAATTTGTGATTTTAGGCTGTTATGAGTGACGCGTTTTTGCTGGCTGAAGTAGGTGGCAAGTTGATAAATTTCATCATCATGCAAGCCTTTAGCATGGTGATGCATGACAGTTGAATCGCGGCCACCATGTTTAAAAGCAATCATTTGATTAGAAAAATAAGTGGCATCTAGACCAGCTAATACAGGGGTAGTGCCTGCACTATTGCCGTGTGTGCCGTGGCAGGCAGCGCAAGAAGCAGCTAAAGTACGGATGTGGTTTTTTTCAGTGCTGCTTAAAGCATTAATTTCGGCCGCATTGGCGCTAGAAAAGAAGAGTAGGGTTAATACAAAGTGGTTTAGTAAAAAGCAGCCGAATATCTTAAGTGTTGAAAATGGACTGATATGTAGCATGATGTTTTAACCCTATCAATTAATATGACGATTAAAACACCATTCTACACATGTTTATGCGACTGTGTTCGCAGCTAGCACTAGCTGTTAATTTAGTAGCATGATGGTGTTAGGCAGCCGTCATCGGTAACACCAAGTTTTGTTAGAAACTCAACCATATCAGCATGACCTAAATCACGAAAGTAACGGATAAGAGAAACGTCTTGATGTAGTTTTAGATTAATGTCAGCCCCTTTTTCGGCTAATAGCGTAGTTAGTTCTTTAAAGCCATTTAAAGCTGCTAAATGAAACGCACTATTTTTTGCATTTGGCTGGATATAGTTAATATCAGCACCTTTGGATAATAAGTATTTAACAACGGCAATTTGGTTTGTATTTGTCGCCATTTGAAGCGGCGCCCAGCCAAAGAACTTTTCGTTTGCTACGCTAGCATCGGCTTCAATAAATTGTTTAACGACTTTTAGATCACCTTGTATGAGCGCTTCTTTAAAAATAGTTTCGTTATCGTCAGTCATCGCCATTGTATTAAATGACAAGCCTAGCGCCAATGTTAGTAAGGTTGCTTTAATCCATTTCATGTTTCTTTTTCTCCAATGTTTATCAATATCAAATATTTATTTTATTAGTTTATGTAACGTCTAGCATTACGGAACATTCTAATCCATGGCGAGTCTTCTTTCCAATCATCAGGATGCCATGCGTTCTGCACTGCCCTAAATACACGTTCAGGATGAGGCATCATAATACTAAAACGCCCATCTAGGCTAGTTAATCCAGTAATTCCCTGTGGGGAACCGTTAGGATTAAACGGGTAGGCCGTACTTGGCGTTGACATATTGTTAATATAGCGCAATGTCACCAGCTTATTATCCAATACGGCTTGGACACTATTAGACTCAGAAAATTCCGCAAATCCTTCCCCATGTGCAACGGCAATAGGCATGCGGCTTCCAGCCATTCCGTTAAAAAATAAAGACGGTGATGCTAATACTTCTACCATTGTAAATCTGGCTTCAAATTGTTCTGATTGATTGCGGACAAAATGTGGCCAGTGGTCAGTGCCAGGAATAATGCGATGCAAATTACTCATCATTTGGCAGCCATTACATACGCCTAGTGCAAATGCGTCGGTGCGCTGGAAAAAGGCGCTGAATTGGTCATATGCACGGGTATTAAATAAGATGGATTTAGCCCAGCCTTCACCAGCACCCAGCACATCACCATAACTAAAACCACCGCAAGCAACCATGCCAGCAAAGTCTGCTAGTGATACGTTGCCGCTAATAATGTCACTCATATGTACATCAGTTGTAGCGAATCCAGCGCGATCAAAAGCGGCAGCCATTTCTACTTGGCCATTAACACCTTGCTCACGTAAAACAGCCACTTTAGGGCGTGTGCCAACATTAATATAGGGTGCTGCAATATTTTGATTAATGTCGAAAGTAGTATGCGTACTTAAGCCGGGATCTTCATTATCTAAAATGCGGTCATACTCTTGTTGTGCACACATTGGGTTATCACGTAGGCGCTGCATATGATAAGTCGTCTCTGACCAAATGCGGTGCAGATGTATACGTGTATCTGAGAACACGATGCCATTTGCATCTACAAAAGTAATGGTATTGTTATTGTTGACGCAACCAATATGATGCGCGCAGCCGTTCAACGCTTGGTTGATGATCGCCGTTATTTCGCTGGCTTCATCTGCTTTAACTTGTATGACTGCGCCTAATTCTTCGTTGTACAGGGCGCTAACAATGTCACCTTTTAAACTAGATAAGTTAATGTCTAGGCCACAATGCCCAGCAAAAGCCATTTCTACAAGCGTTGTAAATAGGCCGCCGTCTGAACGGTCGTGGTAAGCTAATAACTTGTCTTCTGTATTCAAAGTTTGTATCAGGTTGAAGAATGCTTTTAGTTGGTCAGGGTGATCGACATCGGGTGCTTCATCGCTTATTTCGCCATACACTTGCGCTAACGACGAGCCGCCCATACGGTTTTTACCTTGGCCTAAATCAATAAGGATTAATGCTGTTTCACCTCTATCTGTGCGTAGCTGTGGGGTGAGCGTTTTACGTGCATCTGTTGTGTTGGCAAAAGCGGTTACAACCAGTGATATAGGCGAAGTGACAGATTTGTTTTCGTCGCCATCTTGCCACACTGTTTTCATACTCATTGAATCTTTACCAACAGGAATACTAATGCCTAGCGCGGGGCAAAGGTCCATGCCAACGGCTTTTACTGTTTCAAATAAAGCAGCATCTTCACCTGCATGCCCAGCAGGTGCCATCCAATTGGCTGATAGTTTTAAATTGCTAATATCATTGATGGCAGCCGCTGCAATATTGGTAATAGCTTCGCCTATCGCCATGCGACCAGAAGCAGGGGCATTAATGAGTGCTAATGGCGCTTTCTCGCCAATCGCGAAGGCTTCGCCTACATAGGTTTCAAAACCTGCTAACGTGACAGCAACATCCGCGACAGGAATTTGCCAAGGGCCGACCATTTGGTCGCGTGCAATTAAGCCAGTGACTGAACGATCACCAATGGTAATAAGAAAGGTTTTATCGGCAACGCCAGGTAAACGTAACACTTTGCCTGCTGCATCTATTAAATCAACATTGGACGCATCAAAATGACGGAACGTTTTTTTAATGCTTTTTACATCGCGTGTCATTTTGGGCGGCTTGCCTAGTAACACTGACAAGTCCATATCGACGGGTTTATTATCGAAATGACTATCTGCTACGGTTAGGTGGTGCGCATCTGTTGCAGTGCCTACAACAGCAAATGGACAGCGCTCACGTTCGCAAATTGCTTTAAAGCGGTCTAAGTCTGCTTGCGCAACAGCCATCACATAGCGTTCTTGTGCTTCATTACTCCAAATTTCTAATGGGCTCATGCCTGGTTCTTCATTGTTCACATCACGCAATTGAAAATTCGCACCCATTTTTGCATCGTTAACAAGCTCAGGAAATGCATTAGAAATGCCACCAGCACCAACATCATGAATACTTAAAATAGGATTTTTGTTACCAAGTTGCCAGCATCGGTCAATCACTTCTTGTGCGCGACGTTCTAACTCAGGGTTGCCACGTTGCACTGAGTCAAAGTCTAAGTTTTCAGTGTTTTCACCTGTGTCCATACTGGATGCGGCGCTACCGCCTAAACCAATTAACATGGCAGGGCCACCAAGTTGGATGAGTGCTGCACCTGCAGGGATAGGGCTTTTATGGGCATGCTCAGCAGAGATGTTGCCAACACCACCAGCGAGCATAATAGGTTTATGGTAGCCGCGCACCTCATCGTTGCTTTCTAGTTCAAAAGTGCGAAAGTAGCCGGCAATATTAGGACGGCCAAACTCATTGTTATAGGCTGCGCCACCTAAAGGGGCGTCAAGCATAATTTGTAATGGAGAGGCAATACGGCTAGGTTTGCCATAGTTTCTTTCCCAAGGTTGGATAAAGTTTGGAATATTGAGGTTAGAGACTGAAAAGCCAGTGAGCCCTGCTTTTGGTTTAGAACCGCTACCTGTTGCGCCTTCATCACGAATTTCGCCACCAGCACCCGTTGCAGCACCAGCAAAAGGAGAGATAGCTGTTGGATGATTATGTGTTTCTACTTTCATTAAGTAGTGCATGTTTTCTTCGGTAAAGTGATACTCACCTTTGTCTTTAGGGTAAAAGCGTTTTGTTTTTTGTGCTGCTACAATAGAAGAGTTGTCAGAATAAGCAACAACGGTATGGCCGGGGTTCAGTTTGTGCGTGTTGCGTATCATGCCGAATAGTGAATTGTCTTGTGCGACGCCATCAATAACCCAATCAGCATTAAATATTTTATGACGACAATGCTCTGAATTGGCTTGTGCAAACATCATTAATTCAACATCAGTTGGGTTGCGCTTTATTTTTGTAAAATGATCAACAAGGTAGTCAACTTCATCATCTGATAGCGCCAATCCCATTTCACTGTTAGCGGTAGTTAACGCTGATTGGCCTTGGCCCAATACATCAATGGTATTTAGTGGTACTGGTTGGTCTTGATGGTAGAGTTTTTGGGCATCATCTAACTGTAAGACGATTGTTTCAGTCATACGGTCATGAATGTTAGCGTATAAGCTCGTTTTTTCTGCACTAGTAAGTGGTTCACCATTTTTTGTAGATACGTAAAATGCAATGCCGCGTTCAATGCGTAATAGATTGGTGAGCCCGCAGTTTTTTGCAATATCGGTAGCGCGTGATGCCCAGGGGGATACTGTGCCTAAACGTGGAATCACTAATAATAGCTCACCTGTTGGGGTTTCCACTTGCGCTGTCGGACCATAGCTTAATACTTGTTCTAATGTGTTTGTCTGTGTTGGTGCGAGTGCGGTTTCACTAAATATAAAATGCATGAAATCAGCATAGATATGTGCAACATTAGGTGTGTTGCTTGCTAGCGTTTGATGCAGTTTATCAAGCCTAAATTGTGATAAAGCAGGACTGCCACGAAGACTTGAAAAATGGTTGTTATTTGGCATGTTTGATTTTGATATGGACATGAAGCTTAGGATGAGAAGTTCGAAGTGAGTCAAGCTAAATTTTATCAGAAACTAAGCGTGAATTTAGCACACAATAAAAATAAAGCCTAGTAGTGGCTACTAGGCTTTATTAATTGTATGCGGCTTAATTAAGTATTGAGTTTGGTGGCATTGTGTTATGCAGCAGCCTGCTCAAGCTTTTTACCTTTAAGTAAGCCAAAGCCGAGGAAAGTAAGCGGTACCAATATTAAGCTATACGTAATCCAATGACCAATTTTACCTTCTGGCCCATACGCTTCAGTCGCTTGGTGCCAATATGCAACATCAATGATATTTAAATTATGGATTTCGATGGATTCTGTGTATTCATGGAATGCATAAATAAGTAGCTGTATTGAAAACAGGATCATGAATACGGAGGTCACTTGGAAGAATAAGCCTAAATTGATACGGTGACCGTATTTGCTCCAAGCCCATGCAACGAGGCTTGCTAATAAAATACCTAGCAATCCCCCAGCAAGCAGGTCCGTACTATGTGTGCTTTGAGCAATTGCAGCAATCATAGTAGCGGCTTCTAGACCCTCGCGACCAATCATTAATAACACGAATAAAAAGATACCTACTTTAGCACTTGCGCCAGGGTTGGAGACTGCTTTATCAATCGCACCAGTAATTTCACGTTTCATATGTTTGCCCATACGCAACATGTGGACGGTGCAGCTAATGACTAGTATGGCCGCTACTAATGCCAGTGTGCCCTCCCAAAAAGGCGTTAAACCACCAATTTTAACCATGACTACACCAAGAATAATGCACCCTGTTACAGCAAAATAGCAAGCCTGCTTGACTGATGGGATGAGTTGTTGTCCGCCAGTTTTAGCAAGGTAGGCAAGCGTAATAGCGATTATTAAAAAAGATTCTAGACCTTCTCGAAATGTAATCATTAGGATTTCGTACATTATGTTGTCCTCTATTCAAGTGTAGCAGTCAGTATAATAGAAATGATAATGGTTCGCAATTGGATGTGAGTATTAATTGGCGATATTCTGTTTAAGGCTAAGAAAAAGCTTGGCGCAACAAGCTTTTTTTAATTAAATGACCGTGTATAGAAAATATTTATTTTTTATCACTCATGCCAGAGCCAACAATTTTGGCTTTATCTTTTAAGCTTAGCATTAATTGTTTTAATTTACGCTGTTGCAGTGTACGTTCTAGACCGCTTTTTGCTTTGTTGTAACTTGGTACTTTAGTGGCGCGAGAGTTGATCAGTTTGATAATATGCCAGCCAAATTGTGTTTGTACTGGGGCCTTGACGATAGCGCCTTTTTTCAATGAAACCACAGTATCACTAAATGGTTTAACCATGCCTGCTGGTGAGAACCAACCTAAATCACCCCCTTTTTTATTAGAGCCAGGATCAAGGGATTTTTCTTTTGCAAGCTTAGCAAAGTCATTACCTTTTTTGATTTTAGCCAGTATTTCTTTCGCTTCAGCTTCTGTCTTGACTAAAATGTGACGCGCGTTATATTCTTTTTTGCCAATCTCTTTTTTATATTGCTCGTAAGCTGTTTTTTTGTCAGCGTCAGAAATTGGGTTCTTTTGCATGTAGCTTTGCAAATAGACATTCACTAAGAGTTTGCGGTTAGCAAGTTCTCTATTTGCCTTGAAATCAGCACTTTTATCTAAGCCCATTTTCTTCGCTTCTTGGTACGCAAGTTCTGAACCAATCAGTTCATTGATGATCGCGTTTTTTAGGCCATCACTTTTTTTCTGGCCACGTGCGACAGCATCTTTGGTAATGTAATTAATCCAAGATTGTTTAATAGGTTTGCCATTGACGGTTGCGACAGTGTCTGCAGCAAAACTAGCCGATGTGAAAGAGAGTGTAGAAAACGCGGCTATTGCGATTAATAGTTTGTTCATCTTTATAAGTTTCCTTAAAGTTTAAAAATTACTACTGTTGTCCTGAATTGGGGTCGGTTGGTGAAATTGCAACGATGCTTAACGCATGAATTTTTTGCGGAATCAAGTCACTAAGTGCTTGATAAATTAAACGATGCCGCATTAGCTGTGATTGATGTGAAAAATGTGAGCTTACCATTTTGATATTAAAATGACCACCGCCACCATTGCCTTTGTGTCCGACATGCGCTGCACTATCATCTTCAATCTCTAGGCTAATAGGTGCTAGCGGCGTCAGTCTTTCTTGAATTGTTTTAACTAAATTCATCATGTCTTAGGGTAGTGTTTTGCGAAAAGGTTTCACAATAACGTTTTGATAAACACCTGCGCTGACAAATGGATCAGCATTTGCCCAATCATTGGCCGCTATTAGATGATCAAATTCAGCCACAATTAAACTACCAGAAAAGCCAGCAGGGCCAGGGTCTACACTGTCGATAGTAGGAAAAGGTCCTGCCAACATGAGTCGGCCCTGTTCTTGTAAGGTGGTCAATCTTGCTAGATGTTCAGGCCTAGCTTGCATACGTTTTTCAAGGCTATTTGGCACATCTTCAGTCATAATCGCATACCACATATTTATTCCTTACTATCTCCTGCTGGTTCAATCAAATAGTGCTTGAGCAATAAAGTCTGCACCATCATAAATATAAACATAATAGAAGTAACGCCAAATAGTTTGAAGTTAACCCAAGCATCTTCACTGTAATTAAACGCGACATATAAGTTTAAAAACCCTAATGCAATTAAAAATGCTACCCAAATTAAGTTGAGATTATGCCAAACGCTATCGGGCGGGTTTAATATTTTGCCCATCATTTGTTGGATAAGATTCTTTTTGAAGCATAAATTAGAGATGAGTAGCGTTGCAGCAAATAACCAGTAAAGCGCGGTCGGTTTCCACATAATAAAAGTTTTATCGTGTAGCAATAGTGTTATGCCACCCAGCACACTGATAATAGCGCCATTAATCAGCAACATTTTTTCTACTTTGCCGTGACGAACTTTGCTATAAATAATCAACAAAAGCGTCGCACCAATGGCAATAGCTGTGGCGATAAAAATATTGTAAAGTTTAAAGCCTATAAAAAATAAAATAACGGGGAATAAGTCAAAAAAAACTTTCATGCGTGCGTTCTACGTCCTAAATAATACTTTGGTTCAAATATACACAGTATTCTTGCTAAATATTTTGCTAGAATGTCATGTTGCTATATTACTTTAAGTGATCACTATTTTGCCGGCTACTATTGATCTACATTGCCATTCTACCATTTCTGATGGATTATACCCGCCAGAAGCGTTAGTTGCGCACGCGCATAAGCAAGGCGTAAAGGTACTTGCCTTGACTGATCATGATGATCTTGGCGGCTTGGGCGTAGCTCGCCGAGCAGCTGAGCAGCATGGTATACAGTTTATTGATGGTGTAGAAATTTCGGTCACTTGGAAAAATAGAACACTACATATCGTTGGTTTAAAAGTAAACCCTGCGGACACAGCTTTAAAAGCTGCGCTAGCAGTAGTCAAGCAAGGCAGAATAAGCCGTGCAAAATTAATGTCGGAAGACCTAGAAAAAGCGGGTATTGAGGGTGCTTTTGAAGGCGCGCAAGCGATGGCAGGTAACAGCATTATTACGCGCACACACTTTGCAAGGTTCATGGTAGAGAACGGCCATGTCAAAAACAGCAAAGTAGTTTTTAAAAAATACTTAGTAAAAGGTAAGCCAGGCTTCGTTGACCATCAATGGATGAGTTTGGAAGCAGCGGTTACGCTCATAAAAAACAGTGGTGGTACAGCCGTTATCGCACATCCAGGTCGTTATGGCTTGGGCATGGTCAATATGCATTTATTAATGCAAGAGTTTAGAGGCTATGGCGGCGAAGCGATTGAAGTGGTAACAGGTAGTCATACGCCACCGCAGTATGATCAATTTGCTAAAATCGCTCATCGTTTTAGCTTAAAAGCATCATTAGGCTCCGATTTTCATGGGCCCGGTATTTCATACATGGAAATGGGCTGCATTTCAGAGCTGCCAACAACTTGCGTGCCTGTTTGGAATGACTGGCCTGAAGCGCAGCACTTGTAGCGCAGCACTTAATAAAGCATAGCATTAAACTACACGAATAAATGGCACAGTATTTTGTTATTAACGCTGAGAATCCTCAGGCTAGGCTCATAAAACATGCGGTTGAAATACTACGCGATGGCGGTATTATTGCTTATCCTACTGATTCTAGTTATGCACTTGGTTGTATGCTTGGTGACAAGACACCGCAAGATAAAATACGTCAAATACGCCAAGTAGGTGCTAATCAGCTTTTTACGTTGTTCTGTTCAGATTTAAGTGCATTGGCAACTTATGCGCAAGTTGGCAATAGCCAATTTAGACTACTAAAGGCCAATACGCCAGGCGCTTATACCTTTATTTTAAAAGCGACCAAAGAAGTGCCGCGCCGTTTACAACATCCTAAGCGCAGTGCAGTGGGTATTCGTGTACCTAATCATGCTGTGGTGCAAGCTTTGTTAGCAGCGCTTGATGAGCCATTATTAAGCATGACGCTGCATATTGATGGGGATGATGAGCCGATGCACACGGCGTGGGAAATTCGTGATAGATTAGAGAATCAACTTGATTTGGTTATAGATTCTGACATTCATCATGTTGGTTCGACAACGGTGATAGACCTAACTAGCGACACTCCAGAACTGATTCGACAAGGCGTTGCTGATGCTGCACCATTTGGTTTGTAGTGAACGAATAAAGCATTAAGTAAATAATAGTTAAATGATTGATATTAAGTGTTTTTAAAACAACGGAATTAAAACCATGGAATTAACATTAATACAAAAAATCGCAGTGTATGCGATCCCTGTCATATTTGCGATTACTGTGCACGAAGCTGCACACGGTTATGCGGCTAAATACTTTGGTGATTTAACCGCCGAAAAAATGGGTCGGATTACTTTAAACCCGCTAAAGCATATTGACCCAATTGGGACGATATTAGTGCCTGCTGTTGCAGTGATGTTGAGTGGCTTTTTATTTGGCTGGGCAAAACCTGTTCCGGTTAATTTTAACAACTTAAAAAACCCAAAAAAAGATATGTTTTGGGTGGCAGCAGCTGGCCCTGCAGCTAATTTGGTGATGGCTATTTTTTGGGCAATTGTACTTGGGATTTCCGCAAATGCACCTGAAAGTATGGGTTTCTACTTATCGCAGATGAGCTGGGCAGGCATCATGATCAATTTAGTGCTGATGGTGCTTAATTTATTACCGATGCCGCCTTTAGATGGTGGCCGTATAGCAGTGAGTTTATTACCGCACCAATTGGCAATGCAACTATCAAAAGTTGAGCGATATGGTTTTATTATTTTAATCATATTGCTAACCACTGGCTATTTAGGAAAAATTATTTCTCCTATTATTAATTTTTTAGCAAAAATTATTTTAGGCATTTTTGCCTAGTAATTGTTTGTATAATAGCAATCATTATTTTAAAAACTAGGTAACTTCATGGCGGTTGAACGCGTTTTATCAGGCATGCGCCCTACGGGCAACTTACATCTTGGACATTACAACGGTGTACTTAAAAATTGGATGCGTTTACAGCACGAGCATGAATGTCTATTTTTTGTTGCAGATTGGCATGCACTCACCACACATTACGATACGCCAGAAGTGATTGAAGAAAGTGTTTGGGAAATGGTCATTGATTGGCTGGCTGCAGGTATTGACCCTGCTAATGCCACCATCTTTTTGCAATCACGTGTACCAGAACATGCAGAGCTGCATACGCTACTCTCTATGATTGCGCCACTGAGTTGGCTAGAGCGCGTGCCGACCTATAAAGATCAGCAAGAAAAATTGTCGAGCAAAGATTTGTCTACTTACGGTTTCTTAGGCTACCCATTGCTGCAAAGCGCTGATATTTTAATTTATAAAGCAACGCAAGTGCCTGTGGGTGAAGATCAAATTCCACATGTTGAGTTTACGCGTGAAATTGCACGTCGTTTTAATCATATTTATGGCAAAGAAGTTGGTTTTGAAGAAAAAGCCAAATCCGCGATTAAAAAACTGGGTAATAAACGTGGCGCACTCTATGAAGAAATGCGTAATGCCTACCAAGAGCATGGTGATGATGAAGCGTTAGCCTCTGCACGCGCTTTGATAGAAGAGCAACAAGGCATGAGCATGGGCGACAAAGAACGCTTGCTTGGTTACCTAGAGGGTGGCGGAAAAATCATTCTGTTAGAGCCAGACTATAAACTAACACCGGCCTCAAAAATGCCAGGTTTAGATGGCCAAAAAATGTCTAAGTCTTATAACAACACCATTTCATTACGTGAGTCAGCAGAGGTGGTGGCGAAGAAAATCAAAACCATGCCGACTGACCCAGCACGTATTCGTCGTAACGATCCTGGCGATCCTGCAAAATGTCCGGTGTGGCAACTGCATGAGGTGTACTCAGATCAATCGACACTGGATTGGGTGCAGCAAGGTTGCAAGGGCGCTTCAATTGGCTGTATAGAATGCAAACAGCCCGTGATAGAAAGTGTGTTGAAAGAGCTTGCGCCCATACAAGCGCGTGCGGCTGAATATGCAGCAGACCCAACATTAGTTAAAGACATTGTGGCAGAAGGTTGCGAAAAAGCGCGTAAGCTGGCGAGAGAGACGATGCGGGAAGTGCGGGATGCGATGGGGTTGGATTACACTTAAAATAATGTTAGTAGCTAGGTTTAGGAGGGTTGTTAGTGATGTACCTGTTTTTAATTGATTTCGACCGATGGTTTATGAAAAACATCTATTTATTACTAGTTGCGCTGCTTCTTGGTAGCCCTTCCATCGCAAGCGCTTCTGATTATCGAGAACTGTTTGCTCGTGTTGATCCATCTGTAGTCGTGCTGTACACAATAGAGCGGCAAGTAGAACCGAGAATAGCATCTGGCGAAATTTCAAGGCGAGGGCTTGGGTCAGGCTTTGTAATCGATACTGAGGGCCATATTATAACGGCTGCACATGTTGTTCAGACGGCTGACTCAGTGCAAGTGGAGTTTGCTGATGGCGCTAAGTCACGGCACATGTTATTGCCTCAGACACGGCTAAGGATGTTGCGCTCTTAGTGTTAGATGAAATACCACAAAACCTTAAGCCAGTGCAGATAGGTGACTCAGATGATACGTATGTTGGTGATGAAATCTTTATTATCGGTGCGCCATATGGTCTATCTCATACTTTAACAGTAGGCTATATTTCATCACGTCACAAGGTTAAACAAGTATTGGCAGGTAGTATTAAAGCGGAAACATTTCAGACAGATGCTGCCATTAACCAAGGAAACTCTGGTGGGCCAATGTTCAACCAAGCTGGTGAAGTGATCGGCGTGGTTAGCCATATACGAAGCAAATCTGGTGGCTCAGTGGGGCTAGGGTTTGCGGTTACATCAAATGATGCAGTGAATGCATTATTTGCGCAGCATATGGGATGGTCTGGTATGAGTGGAATAGAGCTGACTGGCCCATTGGCTGACGCGCTCAATATCCCTCAAACGTGGGGGTATTTAGTGCAAAAAGTGGCATTAAACTCACCTGCAGCAAGGTTAGGTATTCAAGCAAGCCGAATACCTATTGTGCTAGAAGGTAAGAAATTCTTTATTGGTGGTGATATTATTTTATCCATTGAAGGGATTGAAATGTCACCTAATTTACGAAGCCAATTTACCGAGAAAGCAAAACAAATAAAGAACGGAGATGAAATAACCGTTACTGTATTACGTGCAGGCAAAGAGATCGTGTTGAAAGCGCCGTTTGAAAAGCAGGAATGCAAGCACTGTCAATTGCTATTGCGCAAACGCTAATCATTTTTTGAAGTGTTGAGCATACCTAACGCGTGGAAATATCAATATGTTCAGACGCCATTGAAATTAGGCAATATTCAAAAAATTGAGCATTTAGTAATTTGGTGCTGAGTTAAAGAAAAAGCAGTTTAAGTGGTTTCGACTTTTAGCGAGTGGCCACACGTATGCTGACTCCAAAGAAGATAACTAGCAGCCGAGCTACCTTCTGACAAAATGAAGCGTCAGTGAAACTCTCCCGACTGGTCGATACTCCACTTTTCATTTTCTATATGCTTCTGATAATCAAACGCTCAAATTAGTAACATTGATGATTTTGCATTTTGCATAAAACGCATTCATTTTTATTTTATAAAACAGACTATTTAGTGTTTTAACTTATTAAAAACTGCTATATGATGTGGTTTAATGAATTTTCACACTAGTGCAACAATATCGCTAAAGGCTCAGTTTGTTATCAACACTTTCAGAAATTAAAATCAATGGCGAACCGCTTAATGAGCTGCCGCAAGATTTATATATTCCGCCCGATGCGCTGGAGGTGTATTTAGAGTCTTTTGAAGGCCCGCTTGATTTATTGCTCTATCTTATCCGTAAGCATAATCTTGATATTTTAGATATTCCCATGGCGCAGCTGACGCTTCAATACATGACGTATGTTGAGAAGATGAAGCAGATTAAACTAGAGCTGGCGGCAGATTATTTATTGATGTCGGCGATGTTGATTGAGATTAAATCTCGCATGTTATTGCCCAAGCCAGAAGTAATTGAAGAGGAAGATGATCCGCGTACAGAATTAGTACGCCGATTAATGGAGTATGAAGCGATTAAACTGGCCGCACAAAATTTAGATGCCATGCCTAAGGTGGGTGAGGAATTCCAAGTGGCACATGCCTATTACGAGCATGTCGCAGATATTAAGCCGCCCGAAGTGAGCGTAGATGATTTGGTTGCAGCATGGCGTAATGTCTTAAAGCGCGCTAAGCTAACAACCCATCATAAAGTGAGGCGTGCAGAGCTTTCAGTGCGGGAACACATGAGCCAAATATTACGCCGCTTAAACGATGAAGGCATGTGCGAGTTCTCACAATTGTTTGATATGAATATTGAAGGATTGCCGAAGCTGGTGGTTAATTTTTTAGCGATTTTAGAATTAGCAAAAGAAGGTTTAGTACGCATGACGCAACAAGCTGCTTTTTCACCGATTTATTTACAAGTGAATAATGCTGAATGAGAGAGCCTGAAAATATTGTTGAAATGAAACAAGTGCTGGAAGCTGCTTTGCTAACAGCCGGCAAGCCTTTAAGCTTAGATGAAATGTTGAAGTTGTTTGCAGGCGGCATGGAGCGAGCAACCTTGAGAATGTTGCTAGATGAATTGAAGCAAGACTGGGAAGGAAAAACCTTAGCACTTGTACAAGTTGCATCAGGCTATCGTTTTCAAGCGAAGCAGGCGCTGAGTGAATTTGTCGCACGTTTGAACCCTGAGCGTCAAGCCAGATACTCACGTGCGGTGATGGAGACTTTAGCGATTATTGCGTATCGGCAACCCGTAACGCGGGGTGATATTGAACAAATTCGAGGTGTTGCTGTAAGCCCTAATGTGATGCGCCAGTTGCAAGAACGTGATTGGGTGGATGTGGTTGGGCAGCGAGAAGTGCCGGGCAGGCCATCACTATATGCGACGACAAAACACTTTTTAGATGACCTTAGTTTGCGCGCTTTAGCAGAGCTGCCGCCCATTGAAGACTTTGCACAAAGCGAAATTCCGCTGGATACGTAAAGTATTGGCGACTTAAAGTTTAGATTAGTAACAATCTGCCGTGCTTGTCACTAACTGCGGTAAAATGCCACTTTCAATCTTACATTAGCCCTTTTCATGGCGCGACCTTTTAAAAAACAAACCGAATCTAACAAAGCCCCGCGCAGGCCACGTGCTGATCAATCAGCTACTGGTGAGGGTGCGGCCGCAGCACCGACGCAAAGATTACACAAACTATTAGCGATGGCAGGCCTTGGCTCGCGCCGTGAGATGGAAAAACTAATCGAAAGCGGTCGTGTGACTGTGAATAGTGAAGTGGCGATGGTTGGCGTGGGTGTCTCACAATACGATGTAGTACGTGTTGATCGCCGACAAGTACGTTTGTCTTTTCAAGCAGAATTGCCGCAAGTGCTTATTTATCATAAGCCAGAAGGTGAAATTGTCAGTACGAATGACCCTGAGGGTAGAACGAGTGTTTTTGATAAACTACCTCGAATTAAAGATGGTAAGTGGATTGCCATAGGCCGTTTAGATATTAATACATCTGGTTTGTTGATTTTTACCACATCTGGTGAATTGGCAAATCATTTTATGCATCCACGCTACGAAGTAGAGCGTGAATATGCAGTGCGCGTATTTGGTGAGTTAAGTGAGGGTCAAATGCTACAACTCACGCAAGGAATTGAACTTGAAGATGGCCCTGCTGCTTTTGATTTAATTACCCCGCAAGGTGGTGAAGGGGCTAATCATTGGTATCAAGTTGTGTTGCGAGAAGGTCGTAACCGTGAAGTGCGAAGATTATTTGAAGCGTTTCAAATGCCAGTAAGTCGCTTAATGCGTGTGCGATTTGGCTCTATTAATTTACCCCCACGCGTTAAACGTGGACAAATGCTTAAACTAGAACCAAAAGAGGTGTTGGGTTTACTTGAATGGGCAGGCCTTGAAATACCTAAAGCACCACTGCCGCAATTAAATCAGCGTGAGAAAGATAAAGCGACGACTGTATTTACGCCCAAGCAACGTAAGCGTCGTGGCACGGTGCTAAATAATCCTCCGCGAGAAGTGGTTGCGCGTGGAGAGGGTGATAGCCCTGAACGTGGAAAAGGTAGAGGCAACGCTTTAGCGAAAAAGCCAACTGCTGCTAGAAAGCCCGCTCAAAATCGCCGGATTAGACAAAGTAGTGATTTGGAAGCTGCCGCCAAGAAAAGTAGCAACGATAAAGCTAAGCGAAGCCGTTAGATCTGTAAAGCCGTTAAATTTGCAGCAGTTGTGCTTTAGAGAGTAAGCATACGAATTCGTTACCTGCGGAAACCTCAAGCCAGATAAAAGCTAAGTGTGGGTAAGCTGCTAATAGGGCGTCGCGATTATGACCAATTTCCACTATCAAAACCCCGTCATCATTTATATATTGAGCAGCCTCTTTTAATAGGGTGTGCGTGTGGTCTAGGCCATCATTACCGCTACCTAAAGCCAGTTGTGGTTCGTTGCGATACTCGGCAGGTAACTGGCGCATGGACGGTGTATCGACATAGGGTGGGTTGCTAACAATAAGGTCGTACGTCTTACCTTTTAAGCCAGAAAACATATCAGATTCAATGGCCGTGATTTGTTCTTTTAAACCGTAATGAGTAATGTTGATATTGCTGACAGCAATGGCATCGTATGATATATCCACAATATCAACCGATGCGTTCGGAAACCCATGCGCGAGCAATATACCTAAGCAGCCACTGCCTGTACATATATCTGCGGCACTTTCTATCATTTCTGGATATGCTATCCAAGGCTTAAGCTATCGTCTAATAACAGCTCAGCAATAAATGAACGTGGCACGATCACGCGCTCATCGACATAAAATTTAAACCCCTGTAACCATGCTTCTCGCAATAAGTAAGCGGTTGGCGTGTATTTGCTAATGCGTTGCTCGAGTAAGTGCGCTAAATGTTTGCGCTCATGCTCTGTAATGACAGCATCTAGGAATTGATCAAGCGACTCATGCGGCAAGTGCAACGCACTCATAATCAGCCATACAGCTTCATCATAACTGTTGCTAGTGCCGTGGCCAAAGAAAATATCGCTGGCTTCAAACTGGCTAACGGTAAAGCGCAACCAATCACGTATTGTAAAAGCTCTTTTGAAAGATAGGGGTGGTGCATTAGGTGAGTAATTTTTTCATTGTAAGCTGATAGGTTGTTTTTAATGGCTCAATATCAGCAACGCCAACACATTCGTTGAGTTTGTGTATGGTTTTATTGAGTGGGCCAAACTCAATCACCTGTTTACATATATCAGCAATAAAGCGACCATCAGATGTGCCGCCGGTGGTTGAAAGTGCTGGCGTTACACCGTAGCTTTCTTGAATGGCTTCTGTGATGGCATCAGACAGGTTGCCGCGGGCTGTAATATAAGCGGGTGAGTGTTCCCATACGATGTCATAGTCTAATGCGTGTTTATCTAAAATAGCGTGTACGCGCTCTTTCAAGTTTTCTTCAGTACTTGCCGTGCAGTATCTAAAGTTAAATAACACTTCTACTTCACCAGGGACAACATTAGTAGCACCTGTACCACCAGACATATTGCTAATTTGCCAAGAAGTTGGTGGAAAGTATTCATTGCCAGTATCCCACTCTGTTTTAACCATGTCTTGTATGGCTGGAGCGACCATATGAATCGGGTTTTTTACTAAGTGTGGGTAAGCAATGTGGCCTTGTATCCCTTTGACCGTGAGTTGGCCTGAGAGTGATCCGCGGCGACCATTTTTAATCATATCGCCAACGACTTTATTTGATGTAGGCTCGCCCACAATACAGTAGTCGATTAGCTCGTTACGCGCTTTAAGCGCTTTAACTACTTTGACCGTGCCATTAATGGCAATGCCTTCTTCATCTGAGGTAATGAGTAAACCGATAGAACCTTTTGGGTTTGGATGCTCAGATAAAAAGTCTTCGATAGCGGTGATAAATGCCGCACAAGAAGTTTTCATATCAGCAGCGCCACGCGCGTACAACATGCCGACTTTAATGGTTGGCTCAAACGGGTCTGTATGCCACTGATCTAGCGGGCCTGTCGGCACCACATCGGTGTGGCCTGCAAACACCAATAATGGGCCACTATCACCGAACCTTGCATATAAGTTATCAACATCGCCAAAGCGCATGCGTTCTATCTTAAAGCCCAGTGGTTCCAGTCGTTTTATTAATACTGCTTGGCAGCCAGCATCTTCAGGCGTGTTAGATTGACGTTTTAGTAAGTCTATCGCTAAGTCTAATGTTTTACTCATGAATCAAAACCTTTTTATATTGTTCATCCTTAAAACCTAAGCATAGGATTTTACTATTGCGCATTAATATTGGGCGTTTAATGACCGATGTTTTTTCACGCATAAGCGCACTGGCACTGGCGTTGTCGCAGATTGCAGCTTTCGCTTCATCACTTAGCTTGCGCCATGTCATGCCAGCACGGTTAACAAGCTTATCCCAAGGTTGTTGCGCTAGCCAGATATTGATTGTCTCTTCATCAATACCTAGTTTTTTATAGTCATGGAACGTGTAGTTGATTTTGTTGGTATCAAGCCAAACACGTGCTTTTTTAACAGTATTACAGTTAGGAATTCCGTAAAGTTTCATCGCGTTACTCTTTTTAATAAACACTATTTTAGCAGTTAGCTTGTTAGCTGTGCAGCAAACGATTAATTGTAAAGCTGAGCCTGTGGAAGCGTTTTGACGTTAATTTAGGCGCCGTTTTATTAGAGCCTAGGGCTAATTAATTGGAATATTACAAAGCTAACTAAGTATTTTTAATGCGCCTAGCTAGCTTGTTAAATAAAACTTAAATACCACGTAATAGTTCGTTAATACCCACTTTACCTAATGTTTTCGCATCTACTTTTTTGACAATAACAGCACAATAGAGACTGTAGCTGCCATCTTTAGATGGTAGGTTGCCAGCAACAACAACTGAGCCAGCAGGCACTCTGCCGTAAAATACTTCGCCAGTTTCACGGTCGTATATTTTGGTGCTTTGGCCAATATAAACGCCCATAGAGATGACGCTATTATCTTCAACAACAACGCCTTCAACTACTTCAGAACGTGCGCCAATAAAGCAGTTGTCACCAATAATTGTTGGGCCAGCTTGTATGGGTTCTAATACACCACCAATACCAACACCACCGCTTAAATGTACATTTTTACCAATTTGCGCACAAGAGCCTACTGTTGCCCAAGTGTCTACCATGGTGCCTTCACCGACATAAGCACCAATATTGACGTATGAAGGCATTAGCACTGCATTTTTGCCGATGTGTGAGCCACGGCGCACAATGGCATTAGGCACAACGCGGAAGCCACCAGCTTTAAAGTCTGCTTCGCTATAGTTTGCAAATTTAGGCGGTACTTTGTCAAAATAACGTGTCACGCCATCATCCAGTAATTGATTGTCTTCTAAGCGGAAAGATAATAGCACCGTTTTTTTCAGCCATTGGTGTGTTTCCCATTGTTGCGTTTCACCAATACGGGAAGCGACGCGTAAATTACCTTGATCTAAATCACTAATAACACTGGCAACAGTCTCTTTTATTTCAGTTGAAGCGTTAGCAGGGTTGATGTTAGCGCGGTCTTCAAATGCGGCTTCGATAATACTTTCACGTGGATCCATAAAAATTCCCAGATTAATTATTCATTGTCAAAAATATAAAGCGCTATTTTAACGCAAACTAAGGTTCAAAACTAACGACCTAACCAAAAAGTAAAAAAGCGCACCAGTTATTCGCGGTGCGCTTTAAATAGGGTGATATTTGACGATTATTTTTTTGCTTTTGCGGCTTCGTACAAAGGTTTTACTTTTGGTGACAGTGCTTTTAAATCGGCAATGCGATTTGCATTAGCAGGGTGAGTACTTAAAAACTCAGGTGGCGCACTTTTGCTTTGAGCGCCCATTTTTTGCCATAGTGTCACAGCTGCGTCTGGGTTAAAGCCAGCACGTGCTGCTAGCTCTAAACCAATTCTGTCTGACTCACGTTCTTGCTCACGACCATTAGGTAATGCAAAGAAAAGTTGGCTGCCTAAGCCTGCACCTTTTACCGCTGCGCTGCCAACAGCACCTTTTGTGACAACAGCTGCCAGTGCTTGCAGTCCAAATTGCTGCACATAAGCTTGCGACATGCGCTCACGTCCATGCTCACGCAAAGCGTGTGCAATTTCGTGGCCAATCACTGCCGCTAGCTCGTCATCTGTGGCTTTAATTTTTTCAACAAGGCCAGAGAACACCATAATTTTTCCACCAGGCATACAGTAGGCATTGAGTTGATCATTTTTTTCTACGTTGACTTCCCAATTCCATTTTGCAGCATCAGGCCTAAATACACCGACTTGTGCAATTAACCGCTTGGAAATGCTATTAACACGGTTAAACATCGCTTTGTCTACATTCAAGGCAGATTTTTGTTTCGCTTTGGTGAGTGTTTCTGAATAAGCTTGCGCAGATATTTTATCCACGGTAGCCGCAGGCATGATTAAGAATTGTGAGCGATTAACGCCAGCAACGCTGTCATTAGTAGTGGTAACGCAGCCGCTTAGTTGCAATGCTAATCCAGTAAAGAGTACAGCAATAATTTTTTTCATTTGAAATCCTTGATAATCGAAAATTAAATCGAGTGAATATATTATGTTAACGCATCATGTCTAAAAATGGCTGAGTTGATGGCTAATCTTTTTTAACCACTTTCACTTGGGCTGAGCCTTTGTGTAATTCAATATGTAATGCCTGTGCTACTTGTAATTGATCGCTATCAGTAATGGTTGTGTCATTGCTACTGACAATGGCATAACCTCTGGCTAATACAGCGCGCGGATTAAGTTGCGTAATACTTGCGGCTAACTGCGCTTGCAGTTGTTTGTGTTTTTGTAGCTGTTGTTGCATGGTGTAGCTTAAGCGGTTTTGCAATTGTTGTAGCTGTGTTGTTTGATTGATTAATTTTTGAGCTGGTGATATTAAGCGTTTTGCTAAAAAATCTAAGGTTTGTTCACGTTGCCTAATGTTTAACACCCATTGGCGATGTAATTGATTGGCTAAATGCGTCATTTTTTGTTTTAAATTTGCAGTATCTTGGCAAGCTAATTCGGCTGCGGCTGTTGGCGTTGCCGCTCGAATATCTGCCACAAAATCACAAATAGTAAAATCAGTCTCATGGCCAACGCCACTAATTGTCGGTATCTTGCTATTAGCAATCGCGCGCGCGACAATTTCTTCATTAAACGGCCATAAATCTTCAATGCTGCCACCACCACGGCAAATAATCAGCGTATCGACTTCTTGTCTTTCATTGGCTATATTAATCGCATTAGCAATAGTTGCCGCCGCACCTTTACCTTGTACTGGGCTTGGGTAAATAATCACGCTAATATTGGGGTTGCGTCTATTCAGTGTTGCGAGCACATCACGTAATGCAGCCGCATCTTTTGAGGTCACGATGCCAATGGTATTGGGGTGTTGCGGTAATGTTTGTTTGTGCGCTGGATCAAACAGACCTTCGTTTTGTAATTTAAGCTTTAATTTCTCAAATGCCTCAAATAAATCGCCTAAGCCCGCTTTTTGTAAAGACTCAATCGTTAGCTGAAAATCCCCTCGCGCTGCGTATAGTGTGACGGTGCAACGTGCTTCAATTTTATCGCCTTCGCGCGGTATAAAATCTATCAAGCTGTTGCGACCTTTAAACATCACGCAGCGCACTTGTGCTGCTTGGTCTTTTAGTGAAAAGTACCAATGACCACTGGCGGCGCGAGTAAAGTTAGAGACTTCACCCGATATCCAAAAAAGCGGAAAGCTGGTTTCTAACACTTCACGTGCTAAATGATTTAATTCACTAACGCTAAGAATTTTTTGCAAAGGAAATGTGTCAGAAGCTACCATAAGACACATTATCTATTACAATTCGGTTTTAATGAACATCTCTCAAATAATAATTAGTCGACGATTAGGAAAATTTTAAATGAAACAATATGTATTTGAAATGTTAAAAGGTAGAACAGCTTATTTGCTGGGCTTTGCCGCGTGTTTTGGTATCGTCATTCTGGCGTTGGTGATACAAACGCAATATCAATTAGAACCTTGTCCTTTATGTATATCGCAACGTATTGTGTTTATGAGTTTGGGCGTCTTATTTTTAATATCAGCGTTTATTCCGCCAGCAAGCGTGTTTAAAAAAGTGCTCACGGCTCTGCAAGTGCTCACGGCTATTGGTGGTGCAGGGGTGGCGATACGCCATTGGTATTTGCAAGCGAATAAAGAAAGCATGATTGCCGATTGTGGTGTCGGCTTTGATTATATGTTTGAAAATTTTCCATTAGCAAAAGCGTTTAAATTACTTTTCCGCGGCACTGGGGATTGCGCTGCTATCGACTGGACGCTGCTAGGGTTAACTTTGCCACAATTAGCATTAATCAGTTTTGTGGGATTTGGCATTTACGCAATTTGGCTATTAAAAAATGCAAAAGTTTAATCAAATAATGATTGCTAAGGACTGATATAGTGAGAGTAGTAAAGCAAACAAGCAGTAGATTAAATAACTTTATAATCGGTAGATATGACATTTAAAACGATCAACGATTTTGTCGGCAATACGCCATTGGTGGCTTTGCAGCGTATGCAAGGCAAAACGAGCAATACTATTTTGCTGAAATTGGAGGGCAATAACCCTGCAGGATCGGTAAAGGATAGGCCAGCTTATAGCATGATTACACGTGCTGAAGCGCGGGGTGATATTAAGTCTGGTGATACCTTAATCGAAGCAACGAGCGGTAACACGGGTATTGCGCTTGCGATGGTGGCTGCCATGCGTGGTTATAAAATGGTTTTGGTGATGCCAGAAAACCAAAGTATTGAGCGCAGGCAAAGCATGAAAGCTTATGGCGCGGAGTTGGTGTTGACGCCACAAGATGGCAGTATGGAGCTGGCACGAGATGTCGCTAGTAAAATGCAAGCTGAGGGCGAAGGCATCGTGTTAGACCAGTTTGGCAACATGGATAATCCACAAGCACATTATGAAGGCACTGGCCCTGAGATTTGGCGTGATACACAAGGAAAAGTCACACACTTTGTGTCTAGTATGGGTACCACTGGCACAATCATGGGCACATCACGTTACTTAAAAGAGCAAAATGCTGATATTAAAATTATTGGTGTGCAGCCAGAAGATGGCGCGCAGATTCCTGGTATACGCAAATGGTCAGCGGAATATTTACCCGGGATTTATGATGCAAAGCGTGTTGATGAATTAATGAATGTGAATCAAAAAAATGCTGAAAACACAACACGCAAATTAGCGACACAAGAAGGTATTTTTGCAGGTATATCGAGTGGAGGTGCTTTGCATGCTGCATTGCAGTTATCTAAACAATTAGAAAATGCAGTGATAGTGATGATTGTGTGCGACCGTGGCGACCGCTATCTTTCGACAGGCGTTTTCCCCGCCTAGTATATACGTTTGCCTATGCGTCATTGCAAAACTAACAAGTGGGTTTTCAATATTTGTGTTGCGATGTTTGTCGCAAGTTTTGGTTTGAATACTCAATCTGCTTATGCGGTCTCTAGTATTCAAATCAGCGTGGGTACTATTGATACCCCTGCTGGGCAACTTAAAGATGCCAAACTGCAAATTAATTTAAAAGGTAAAACCCCACGCCTTATACTAAAAGCAGCTGTTAAACCGATAGATGAACCTGCCTTCACTCCTTTCACATTGGCATGCGGTTCTTTTATTAATGCGCAGGTCGGCTTAATTGATTGTTTCGATGGGCAATTAACATCACAACCAATTTCTGCACCTTTCTCGGCACACTTTGCTAGCCAACCTAATCAATTTGCAGTCGATATTTTACTCAATGGTGCCGATTTTAGCGATGAAGCCGGTTTGCATGCAGGGGAGAATTTAATTGGTGATATTCAGCTGACGGCACAGAAAAAGCAACAACGATGGTATTGGGATGGCAAAGTAAATTGGGCAAAAGGTGAACTGTATTGGCAACCATTTTACTTTGGTGAGGCTGGTAATACCTTTAATGCTAAAGGTACGTTTGCGCAGTCTATGCTTAATATTGATAAAGCGAGCTTGCTGGTAAACGGAGTGGGGAAGATGGATGCAACAGCACAATTTAATATGCAGACCAACGGGTTAGAGGATGTGAAGCTTAATGCCAATGATGTTGATTTTAAAGGCCTTTATAATACTTTCCTTAAACCAAAATTAGAGGGTTCTGCTTTTGGTGATTTAGCGGTATCAGGCAAAGCGAGCTGGCAGTTTGAGGTTAAAAAGTTGCAACCAACCAGTTTTACGTTGCATTTAGAAGGTGCAAATATTCAAGACAACAATGGCAAGTTTGCTTTTAGTCATGTCAATGCGCATATCCCATGGGATTACGATAAACCCAAAAACATCACATTGGCTTATGACAATGGCTATTTGCTTAATTTGCCGTTAGGCGGGGCCAACTTAACGGCGGAATTAAATCGTTATGCACTGACTTCAAAGCTACTTACCTTGCCTTTGTTAGATGGCGCGCTTAATTTTAAAGATGTATCTGCTGCCTGGTTAGGTGAAAACTGGTTTTGGCATTTACGCATGGGGTTGACGCCTATCGCCCTTAATCAATTTAGTACTGCCTTAGGCTGGCCGCCAATGGAGGGCAATATTTCTGGTGAGGTTCCACTCATTACCTATGCCAACAAACAATTAAACATGGATGGTGCCATGACATTTAAAGCATTTAACGGTACGATCGGCATGAACAATTTACGCATTGATGATCCATTAGGCATTGTGCCACGGTTATATGCTGATTTATCCATGCGCCAGTTAGATTTAGGTGATTTAACCCGCACCTATAGCTTTGGCGCGATAGAAGGTAAGCTAGACGGTGATGTGAAAAATATGGTGCTAGAAAATTGGAAACCTGTCTATTTTGATGCAGCACTCAAAACCAGTGATAGCAAGCAAGTGAGAAAAATCTCACAACGCGCAGTAGAAAACATTGCGGCACTTGGTGGTCAAGGGACGGCGGCGGTATTACAGCGCAGCTTTTTACGATTTTTTAAAGAATTTAACTACGATAAAATTGGTTTAAGCTGCAAATTACGGCAAGACATTTGCGAAATGGGTGGCGTTGAGTCAATGCCTAGTGGCTACATTATCGTTAAGGGTAGAGGCATACCAGCTGTTAGTGTCAATGGCTTTACTAAAAAAGTAAGCTTGGCCGATTTGTTAAGTAGGATTAAACGGATTACAGATAGCAATTCAGAAGTGATTATTCAATAACGGTTAGAATGATTAAAATCAATAAGGAAACAGCAATGGAACAAAGTATTGGGGTATTAATGCTCGTTGGCATGCTCTCAGCATGTGTGACAATCAATATCTACTTTCCTGCAGCAGCAGCGCAGGAAGTCGCAGATGAGATTATTGATGATGTGTGGCAATTAAAAAGTGGCAAAGAGAACGCTGATGAAGCTAAAGCAGAAGCTGACTCAAGCGCTACAGAAGAAGCAAAATAAAAAGGACGTATGATGAAAAATATATTAGTGAGTTTTTTATTATTGTTGGTAGGGTTGTTTGCAACTAATTGGGTAAGCGCAGCAGCGCCTAATTTAGAAATTAATACACCAGCCATTAATGCACTTAAAAGTAGTATGCAAAAACGGCATGGGCAACTAGCAGCCCATTTCAACAGTGGTGCAGTTGGCCTCACAAAAATGGGCTTAATTGCAGTGCGTGACGCAAAAGCACTACCGCTTAAAGATAGGCAAGGCATCAACGGTTTAGTTGCTGCTGAAAATAGCGACCGCAGTAAGCTATATAAAGAAATTGCTACGGCAAACGGCCACCCAGAATGGGAGGGCGGCATCAGAGATTCTTTTGCTGGAAGATGGATCGACAAAGCGCAAGGTGGCTGGCATTATCAGAATGCGGGTGGATGGGTGAAAAAGTAGGAATTAAGTTGGCTGATCCATTGATTTATTGATTTCACAGAGGAGTACGGCTACATGAAGCAGAAAAAGATTTTTTTATTTTTTATCAGTTTATTTTTGTTTGGGGTGTCGCATGCTGATAAGCCAATCAGAAACATTCAGTCTGTTAGATATGTCGTTAATCAAACTTTTGATGGACAGTCCTTTTTTAAAGATAATAATGTCTGGATCTATAACCAAAAATTTGCAGAGACTTTTGGAATGCCTGCTGATGGTATTGACTTACAGTTAGAAGGAATTGAAGCGGCGGCATTTCGTGTTGAAGACGGGAACTACAAGCTCTGTGGCATGGGAGGGAAAACAGAAAACTGTAAGCAAAACTCGCGCTATATGTTAGATATTTATGTCAATGAGCAGAAGAACCCTTTACCTTGGGCAACGGCGCAGAAAGCTGATTGGATCAATGATTACAACTCGCTTTTATGGCTTAAACTGCCGCCTGGGCCCAAAACAGTCGGAGAGATAGCGCTTGAGAATGAAGAGAAGTCTAAGATATTTAGAACCAATCAAGGCGGTAGGTTGGGTGATGTCATTGATGACATTATGCCGAACATCGTGACTAAGGGCATGTTTACATTGCATCCATTTGCAGATTTAAAGCAAAAGCGCGAAGTAAACTTTTACATCGATTCTGGCACACCTAACATTGGTCACCTTTCATCAGCAATTCCAATTTATGGATATAAGCGTCAAGCCATTAATCATCATGACGCTTGTTACTTTGAGATATAGAACAAGAAGTAAGGATAGGGTGGGTACATCAAGTAATTTTTACTTAGACAGTAGGAAAGGTCTCTCAAAAAAGGAATTAGTTAATCGTTTTTTTTGCATTTGAGTTACCCGATGTTTTTGAACGTAAAATTAGCCAGGTGCTGCAAGTTGAAACAGAACGTAATAATGCCTACTACAAAGAGTTGCTAAAATCTATACAGAAACGCTAATCCAATTGGTCTTAATAACATGAAAATCAAAGGCTCAGCCAGCTTGGTTTTCTGGACTGGTGTAGGTTAGTGTACGGTGAGTTGATTGTCAGCGATTGATATGCTTAATTTAGCAGCGCTAATTGATTTTATTGTATCCTTATAGATATGATACCTATTTTAGTTTTTGATATTGAAACTATTCCTGATGCGCATGGTTTGCGCGCGTTGCTGGATGTGCCAGCTGATACATCGGACGAAGATGTTGTTGAAATAGCGCTACATCAGCGGCGCCAAAAAAACGGCACCGATTTCTTACCCTTACACCTACATCGTATTTGTGCAATTTCTTGTGCGCTGCGCGAAGGGGATAATTTTAAAGTTTGGACTTTAGGTGACGAGAGTGCCAATGAAGCGGAGATTATCCAGCGGTTTTACGATGGTATTGAGAAATATACGCCGCAAATTATCTCTTGGAACGGTGGTGGTTTTGATTTGCCCGTGTTGCATTACCGTGGTTTAGTGCATGGTGTTAATGCGAGCCGCTATTGGGAGTTGGGCGAGGATGATAAAGACTTTAAATGGAGTAACTATATTAGCCGCTACCACGCGCGGCATTTAGATTTAATGGATGTAATGGCGATGTATAACGCGCGTGCTAATGCGCCTTTAGATGATTTGGCGAAGCTATGTGGTTTTCCCGGTAAGTTGGGGATGGATGGCAGCAAAGTGTGGGATGCGTTTAAAGCGGGTAAACTCGCTGATATTCGCGATTATTGCGAAACAGATGTGGCGAATACACATTTAGTATATTTGCGTTTTCAGTTGATGCGTGGCCAATTAGCACAAGATGCTTATACACGTGAAATTGCATTAGTGCGCGAGACCTTGCAAACCTACTCAGGTGAGCACTGGCAGGCGTATTTGGCAGCTTGGCAGTGATCTAGTTTTTCTCTAATAGCAACGCCTTTTTAAAATCTTTTAATGCCTCAGTTTCATCAGTCTCTTCATATGGGTTTTTCCAAGTAAGTACAACTTTTCGTGATCGATTTTCTTTCAAGTTAAATACTGCACTTTGTGTTCTACCATTAAACATTGCCTGAATAGTATATTTTCCCAGCGGCAAACTAAGGTTAATCCTTGGCCCAGTGTCTTTAAGTGTAAATACTAATTGTTTTTTTGAATTATAAATTTCAATGTTGACACCAACGGCTGCTGTGCCAGCCAAGTCTTCTGAAAATAACAAATATAAATTAAATTGGCCGGCATTTGCTTGCAGTACAGCGACTTCCTCTAACCCAATGCCGCCACTCATGTATGAAACACCTTCTGCAGATTGTTGGGTGGTAGTGGCATATGAAAAATGAATCGTTAAGCTGAGTAATAAACCTAACGCTGTTGAATAGTGAATTGATTTCATTTTGAGCCTCTTAAGTTAAACATACTAAAATCATTTTCTTTTATTTATGCCTTATTATCAAGTATGACAAGCACATCGGTTAAAATATTCCGATGGCAAGAAACCGAACTAGCAGTAGATCAAACCGTAATAATGAACCTGGGCCTATCGCTGAAGGTGTTATAGAGTCTCTCGACCAAGAAGGGCGAGGCGTTACGCACGCTGATGGCAAAGCTATTTTTGTTGATGGCGCATTGCCTGGTGAAAAAGTTACATACCAATTAACCCGTAGTAAAAAAGATTATGACTTTGCTAAAGTAGTAGCAGTGATTAGCCAGTCGAGCTTACGCGTAACGCCGAAATGTCAACATTTTGGTTTGTGTGGTGGTTGTAAGTTACAACACTTGAGTTTTACAGGGCAGGTAGCAGCCAAGCAGCGCGTGTTAGAAAGCGACATAAAACATATTGGTAAAACCAAAGCAGTTAATATCTTGCCACCACTCTATGGGCCAGCATGGGGCTACCGGCACAAGGCAAGGTTAAGTGTAAAATATGTGATTAAAAAAGAACGCGTACTGGTCGGCTTTAATGAAAAAGGCACGCGATATGTGGCTGATATGAATAGCTGCGAAGTGCTTACGCCAGCAGTCTCAGCATTGATCGTGCCGCTACAAGATATGATAGTGCAATTAAGTTTGCGTCAACAAATACCACAGATTGAATTAGCAGTTGGTGAAAAACAAAAAGCAGCACCACATGACGAGCAGGCGAGTAAAAACATCGTGCTTATTTTTAGAATTATGGATGCGCTGCTACCGACAGATGAAGTGTTGCTGAAAGCCTTTGCCGATGAGCATGGTGTGAACATTTGGACACAAACCAAAGGCCCTGATACTGTTAAACCGTTTTATCCATTAGCTGCGCCATCATTACAATATTCGCTGAATGAGTTTGATTTAACGTACCCATTTAAGCCTAATGAGTTTACACAAGTTAACCCTGAAATTAACCAAGTGATGGTGCGGCGTGCAATACAGTTACTGCAGCCACAACAGAGTGAGCGCATTGCTGATTTCTTTTGTGGTATCGGTAACTTTACATTACCGATTGCACGCAGTGGCGCAAAGGTAATTGGCTATGAAGGCTTAGAGAATTTAGTAGCGCGTGCGGTAGAGAGCGCAAGCTTAAATGGCTTGGAAAACACCCAGTTTGATGTTTCTGATCTATTTAAAATGACAGATGAATCACTGACTGATTTAGGTCGGTTTGATAAATGGCTGGTAGATCCACCGCGTGATGGTGCGTATGACTTAGTTAAGTCAATAAACGATAGCAATGCGCCGCAGCGTATTGTATATGTGTCATGTAACCCCGCTACATTGGCCCGGGATATTGACATTTTGGTGAATGACAAAGGTTACGAATTAAGTGCCACTGGTGTGATCAATATGTTTCCACACACCATGCATGTTGAATCTATTGCTTTGTTGCAAAAAAGTTAGTTTTCTCTTTTTTGCTATCAATACTAAGGGCTGTGGTTTTGCCAGTTGCCAGTAATAATAAACCACCTGCCATTGCAATGTTTTTTAAGAATAAAATCATTTGCATTTTATCTTGAAGGTCGCTGTGAAAAAGCACGGCTGTTACAATAGAAAATATGGCTAAAGCGGATGCCGCTAAGCGCGTGTGATACCCAATGGCGATGGCAATACCACCTAGTAGCTCAAGTGCGACAGTTGGCCAGAAGAGAATAGTAGATACACCCATGACCTGCATATAGTCTGTCGTGCCTACAGGGTCCATAATTTTCCCTACGGCTGCTAAAACAAAAATGAGTGCCAACATAATTCTGGCTATCAGTTCAATGATCCCCTTCATTTTTCACTCCATTCGTTAGCTTATTTGATTTGGACTCATCATAAACTGATCTAGACTGTACTGCAAATACTGGCTGGGCTGTAAACTTGGGCAATATCCTGTGTAAAATATTAGAAGATGATTAAATACTTTATATTACTGTGTTTGCTGACCTTAACCACTGCCTGTCAGCGAGATGTCGAACATCAACATACAATTCACTTTGCTGTAGCACAAGCACCTATTAATCTAGACCCACGTTATGCAACAGACGCTGCTTCTGAGCGTGTTAATCGATTGATTTATCAAAGTTTGGTCGATTTTGATGCGGCGTCTAAAGTGATTCCTAGCTTAGCAACTTGGCATAAAGTGAATGATAGGGAATATCGGTTGACCCTAAAAAAAGATAGAGCGCTATTTCATAACCAAACGCTGCTGACATCAGTTGATGTTGTCACGACATACCAATCGATACTGCAATTACAAGATTCACCACATAAAGCAGAGTTCGCTAATATATTAAATATTAGTGCCATTGATAGTGAAAATGTTTCATTCCAACTAAAACAAGATGATCCGCACTTTATATCGAAATTAATTGTGGGCATATTGCCAGAAAAGCTAATCAGTAATGGGCATGATTTCAGCCGCAACCCTGTGGGCAATGGCCCACTTAAATTTGTATCTTGGAAAAATAAATTACGCCTATTACGCGTAAAAGATGGTCAGACGATTAGTTTGCAACAAGTAAAAGACCCTACGGTACGGGTGCTTAAATTGCTGCGAGGTGAGACGGATTTATTGCAAGGTGATTTACCACCAGAGTTGGTGAAGTATTTGCAAAGTAAATCAGACATTGCTGTTAAAACCAGCGCGGGTGCGAACTTCTCTTATCTTGGTTTAAATATGCAAGACCCCTTGTTAAAACAATTAAAAGTACGTCAAGCCATTGCACATGCTATTGATCGAGAAGCTGTGATTAATAAAGTGATGGTGGGCAAAACACGTATTGCAGGCTCACTATTGCCGCCAGAACATTACGCGGGCAATGCTAAGCTTGTGGCATATGATTACGACCCAGCACGATCAAAAAAACTGCTACAAGCAGCTGGCGTTAAATTGCCGCTTAAGTTGGTCTATAAAACCTCTACCGATGCACAGCGCGTGCGTTTTGCGACGATATTGCAAGCGCAAATGGCACTTGCAGGGATTACTCTAGAAATTAGAAGTTTAGATTGGGGCACTTTTTTTGAAGAAGTAAAACAGGGCAAGTTTCAGCTGTATGGCTTGACTTGGGTAGGGATTAAAACGCCAGAAATTTATAGTAAAGTCTTTGCTTCAGATAGTACGCCGCCTACTGGTTTTAATCGTGGACGCTATGCTGATGATAAACTTGACGCGTTGTTAGCTGAACAAGATTGGCAGGCTGCGACAGCGCGCATTCATCACCAATTGCCCTATATTCCATTGTGGTATGAGGGGCAACCAGCGGCCATGCGCAAAGAGATACAACATTACTTACCCAAGCCAGATGGTAATTGGGATGATTTAGCCACAATTAAAAGGTCAGCTACAATAGCAGAATATGCACATTAATATTTCGATTGCAGCGCAAACACTCGCCGTTTTAGATAACGATGGCACGCTATTAGCGCAGTATCCAGTCTCGACTGCTACTAATGGTGTCGGTTGCGAGAAGGATAGTGGTTGCACGCCTCTGGGTAGGCATGTTATCCGCGCTAAAATTGGCGCAGATGCGGTCGCTAATGCTGTGTTTGTAGGGCGGCGCTGGACAGGTGAGATTTGCACGCCAGAACTGATGCAACAATTTCCCGGACGCGATTGGATACTGACCCGTATTTTATGGTTAAGCGGCCAGGAAGCGGATAAAAATCGTTTAGGACATGTTGATACGATGCAACGCTATATTTATATTCATGGCACGCCAGAATCAACAGATATAAGCAAAATAGATTCACATGGTTGTGTGCGTATGCGTAATGCAGATGTGGTTGCCTTATTTAATATGGTGCAAGCTGGCACAACCGTCATGATTAGTAATGATTAGTAAGTTAGCCGGTTTCTTTACCGTTATTTTTGGTGTATTAACGCTTACATTTTTACTCATACATCTTGTGCCTGGTGATCCTGTAGAAGTCATGCTAGGCGAATCAGCCAGCACGATCGACCGTGAGGCACTCCGCACCCAGCTTGGTTTAAATGCGCCATTAACAACACAATTTGGCCGTTATCTTAATAAATTGGCGCATGGTGATTTAGGGCAATCTATCCACACCAAGGAGCCCATTGTAGATTTACTTAAAAACCGTTATCCAGCAACATTAAAGCTAGCGGTATTGTCGCTGATGATTGGTTTGCTTATTGGCGTGCCGTTAGGTATTTACGCTGCATTAAAAGCAGGTCACTGGCAAGATTTTGTTGTCACGGTGATGAGCGTGCGCTTTGCGGCCATGCCAGCCTTTTGGTTAGGGCCTATATTGATGCTTGTATTCGCAGTGTGGCTGGGTTGGCTGCCGGTAAGTGGTATGGAATCTCCCATGGCAATTGTGTTACCAGCGCTAACGCTTGGCCTAGGGTTAAGCGCTATTTTGACACGGATGACACGGACTAGTTTACTTGGTGTGCTTAACGAAGACTTTGTACGCACAGCGCGGGCAAAAGGCCTGAGTGAGCGCGTAGTTATTGGCCGTCACGCATTACGGGCGGCATTACTGCCTATTATCACCATTGTTGGTTTGCAAATGGGTAGCTTACTTGCTGGCACGGTGATTACCGAAACGATTTTTAGCTGGGATGGTATTGGCCGCTTATTAGTTGAAAGTATTGAAAAGCGTGATTACCCAGTGACACAGGCCTGTGTGTTGGTGATTGCGCTCAGTTATGTGCTGGTGAATTTAGCAACTGATATTATTTATGGTTTGGTTGACCCACGCACGAGGCAGTCAAATTGAACGGGTTTCTTAGAAAACTACCACTGGCGATATTGTTGCTTTGGTTTTGCATTGTTTTGCTCGGTCGTTTATTTGGCTTATATGGCAATGATATCGATTTAAATACTATTTTAAGTACGCCAAGCTTTATGCATTGGTTTGGTACTGATGATTTAGGCCGTAGTATTTTGGCGCGGACTTTACGCGGCGCAGAGGTTTCATTTTTAGTGGCTATTGTTGTCACAGTTATTACGATGGTTGTTGGCGTGGCCGTTGGTTTATTTGCTGGTTTTTACGGTGGTAATGTCGATAAAGTGCTCATGAAAATCACGGATATTTTTTTAGCATTCCCAGGTATTTTATTAGCCATTGCGTTTGCTGCGGTATTGGGGCCTGGTATTAATAATTTAATTATTGCGCTGTCGTTAACAGGGTGGGTGAGTTATGCGCGGCTTACGCGCGGGCAAACCATGACCTTACGCAATCGTCAGTTTGTGCAAGCATCGCTATCACTTGGGGCAACCGTGCCTAGGTTGTTGATGAAGCATATTTTCCCGCTACTAAGCGCTGTGCTGGTGGTTGAGGCAACTTATAGCTTAGCCAGCATTATGATCGCTGAGGCAAGCCTGTCTTTTCTCGGCCTAGGCATACAAGCACCTAACGCATCTTGGGGGGCAATGTTGCGCGATGCTGTACGCTATATGCTGATTGCACCGCATTACGTGATGATTGTCGGTGTTAGCTTAATGAGTTTAATTTTGGCAATTAATCTGCTAGGGGATCAATTACATGATAAATTAGACGTTAATGCTTCTATACAGCCAAACTGACTGCTTTATTGCGGCTTACGAGATGGCTTGTTCGTATTGATCGTATTTTCTCCGCCTTGCTACCTAATTAGTTTTAATGAATTAACAAAGCAAACCATAGAAGTTAAACCATACAAAGCAAACCATATTTAATTAGCAACTGGAAACCTTTTGACACAATTACATCGCATCACCTGGCAAGAAAAAAATAAAGAAAAAAACGCGCATTGGCAATCAGCGGTTAATAGCGCGCCACCTAAAAAAGTGCAGGTCATTAACGATACGATCAAAGCGGATGCGGCGTACAAATTAGTGTGCGAAGGCACGGCTTTATTGTGGCGTGGTGATTTTCAAAATGCCAAGCATCTATCACAAGCTATATCGCGGCGTATCGATAACCGTAGCACCAAACCTAAAGCGCAAAATAAGCTTAATAAACAATTAAAAAGCGAAGCAGCAGGAAAGGAAAAAGTAGATCCTAAAGCACAATTTCACTTGCATCGTAAAGGCCAAATAGAACGTGCGCGTACAATGGGCATGTTGTTGGTAGCGTTAAATAGTGATTACGTGCTGCCATACGATAGAGCGCCCGATGTGCAAGCAGCTTGCGAACATGCTTACGGCAAAACAGAAAGCAAAGATAATGTTGTGGTTTCATTGCGTGAGCTGTTGGGTATTATTGGCGCCTATGAGTGGCATAAAAAAGGCGTAGAAATTCCTCAGCTCGGTACGAATATAACGCCAAGTTACGGTGTGTATTCACCTGTGCGTGGTGAGTATATTGATTTAGTCAATGAGGCTGCGCTTAATAACGTCAACGTCGCATTTGATATTGGTACAGGTACTGGTGTATTAGCCGCCGTACTAGCTAAGCGCGGCGTTAAAAAAATCATTGGCACCGAGTTAGCACCACGCGCAATTACCTGCGCAAAATTGAATATGCAAAAACTCGGCTTTACTAAACAGGTTGAGATTGTCAATGCAGATTTATTTCCACCAACAAGTGCAGGCCTTGCCGATTTAATTGTTTGCAACCCACCATGGTTACCTGCAAAAGCAAACTCATCCATAGAACAGGCCATTTATGACCCTGATAGTAAAATGCTAAGAGGCTTTTTACATGGGCTTAAAGGCCATTTGGCTGTCAATGGCGAAGGCTGGTTAATACTCTCAGACTTTGCAGCGCATTTAGGCCTGCGTAGTGAAGAAGACTTATCTGCATGGATAGATAAAGCAGGTTTAACTGTAACCGAGAAAATTGATATTAAACCTAAGCATAGTAAAGCGAACGATCAATCTGATCCGTTATATGCAGCTCGCTCAAAAGAAATCACCTCACTTTATCGTTTGCAGGTGGTTTAGAATATCAATCATTAGGAAAGAAAGTTGATATGTCTTTAGGTCCTGTCATGTTAGACGTTGTCGGCACAGTATTAACCGCTGATGATATTAAGCGTTTACAGCATCCGCTAGTCGGCGGGGTGATTTTGTTTGCACGTAATTTTGACAATTGTGAGCAACTTAAAGCCTTGACGACCAGTATTCACAAGGTAAGACAGCCACCACTTTTGATTGCGGTTGATCATGAAGGTGGACGGGTGCAACGCTTTAGAGAAGGCTTTACAAAAATCCCACCGATGCGAGAGTTTGGCAAGATTTGGGATAAAGATACTAAAAAAGCACGAGCATTAGCGATTGAAACTGGTTTTATTTTGGCGGCAGAACTGCGTGCACATGGTGTCGATTTTAGTTTTACTCCCATTTTAGATATGGATTATGGCGATAGTTTGGTGATTGGTGATAGGGCTTTTCACTTAGACGCGCGCGCGATTAACGAGCTAGCTTTCAGTCTAATGCAGGGGCTTAAAAAAGGCGGTATGGCGGCAGTGGGTAAGCATTTTCCTGGACATGGTTTTGTGGTGGCAGATTCGCATGTGAGCATTCCTATCGATGAGCGTGAATTTGATCAAATTGCACAAAATGATATGCAGCCTTTTAGGCAAATGATTGATGAAGGCTTACCAGCAATGATGCCAGCGCATGTCATTTACCCGAAAGTTGACGATAAGCCCGCTGGGTTTTCACAAAAATGGCTGCAAAAAGTATTGCGCGAACGTTTAGGGTTTAATGGCGTGATTTTTAGCGATGATTTAAGCATGGAAGGCGCAACGGTTGGTGGTGATGTCACAACACGTAGCTTGGCAGCGCTGAATGCAGGTTGCGATATGATTTTATTGTGTAATCGTCCAGATTTGGCTGACGAGTTGCTCGAAAAATTGGCGTGGAAAATGCCAGCACAAAGTATGACTAGGCTGGCGCGCATGCATGGTGCCCACCACCCAAAAAACTTAATACAGTTGCATAAAACAGCTGAGTTTGTTGACGCAATAAAGCACGTAGCGATGGTTGGGCAAGCAGAAGGTGATTTATTTACATAGGGTTCTGTTTCTTATAAATAAAAATTTCACAATTTGTTACTTGAAACTTTATGCAATTGTCGCTATCTTACTAGTAATACCATTTGGTAGTTTTATATAAGGATTTTGTAATGGCAGATAATATGGAAGTTTTAGGCCGCGAGGCCAGTGTTTCAACATCTCAAAATAAAGTGTTACGTAGCACATATGCTTTACTCGGTATGACAATGATTCCAACTGTGGCTGGTGCAATGGTTGGCATCAACACTAGCTTTGCATGGCTGGTTTCAATGGGTACTATTATGCAGCTTGCAGTTTTATTTGGTGTTTTTTATGGTGGCATTTGGTTGGTACATAAAAATGCACATAATGCGGCTGGTGTTTGGGTATTGCTTGCATTTACATTTATGATGGGCTTCTTGTTGGGCCCAATATTACAGGTTGCTTTAAGTCTATCAAATGGTAGCCAATTGATTGGCTTGGCAGCTGGTGGAACTGCGACTATATTTTTTACATTATCCGCAATTGCTTCAAATCCCAAAAGGGATTTTGGCTTTTTGGGCAAATCAATTGTGATTGGTGTTGTGCTTCTTATTTTGGCAATAGTCGCTAATGCATTTTTCCAGATTCCAGCATTAGCACTGACGATTTCTGCTGTTGTGATTCTAGTGATGTCGGCATTAATCTTATATCAAATCAATCAAGTGGTTCGTGGTGGCGAAACAAATTATATACTTGCAACAATGAGTGTTTATATTGCTTTATACAATATATTCTCAAGTTTATTACATTTATTGATGGCCTTTGCTGGCGGCAATGATTAACTAATGGCTGTATTTTAAAAGCCCGCTTCGGCGGGTTTTTTATTGTGTTTCGTTTGGTTGCTTATGATTTCAACCGGCGTTGCTTAAAAAACGCCTTTAATAGTTTGCCACATTCTTCAGCTAACACACCGCCAGAGACTTCTGTATGGTGATTGAGTTTATCTTCTGCCATCAAATTAACGACACTACCACAAGCCCCTGTTTTTGCATCGCTAGCGCCATAAACTAAGCGCGCAATACGCGCATGCTGAATAGCGCCTGTACACATGGCACATGGCTCTAAGGTGACATACAGCGTACAGCCGATTAGGCGGTAATTACCTAATGTTTTGGCTGCATCACGTATGGCTAATATTTCTGCATGTGCGCTGGGGTCACTGAGTGCGATTGGCGCATTGCTACCACGCCCAATAATGGCGCCATCTTGTACAATAACGGCACCGACAGGTACCTCATTATTGGATGCGGCCTGCTGGGCAAGCATGATGGCTTCTTGCATAAAATGCTGATCTGTAGACATGAGCGGTTTGTTTTTTTATAGATTAATTGCTATTTTTACATTAGGCATGATAATAAACTAGCGATAAAAGTAATTTAGGAGAATTGAAAATGACGAAAATATTGGCTTTATGTTTAACCTTACTTTGCAATCAAGCGGTTGCAGAAGTGGAAATGTACAAGATTGACAATACACATAGTTTTGCTAACTGGCGCATACGGCATGTCGCTTCTAAAACATCGGGTACATTTAGTGATGTGACTGGCAAGTTATTAATAGATCGCAAAGACCTAACAAAATCGAGTATTGAAGCTAAGATTAATGTACTGAGTGTTAATAGTAGCCATGCAAAGCGCGATGCGCATATTAAAGAAGAGAAATATCTTGATGTTGCTCAATATAGTGAAATGACTTTTGTTAGTACTAAGATTGAAGCTAACAGCGCTACTGAGGGGCTGGTAACAGGTGATTTCACCATGCATGGCGTGACGAAAGAAATTTCTTTTCCGTTTAAAGTGTTAGGCTTTGGCAAAGACCCATTTGGTGGTTACCGCACTGGCTTAGAAGCGCATACGATGATTAAAGCTAGTGATTATGGCTTTGGTTGGGCGACGAAAAGCGGGGCGTCAGTCGGTGATAATATCGAAGTTACCTTGCTTATTGAAGGCATCAGGTATTACGCAGACCACAAACCGTTGCAGTAATAAAAATTTATTTTGATTAACTGTTATTGCCACACAGAAGCAAACTGTATTCAATTGACTATTTTTGAAAGTTCAGATAATGAAAAAGCCAGCGTTAACTAAGACAAGTATCCATGAGATTATCGCTAACCGCTGGAGCCCTGTTGGCTTCGATGCAAATAAACCAGTGACGCATGAACAAGTGATGAGCATGCTAGAAGCTGCACGATGGGCACCTTCTTGTTACGGCGATCAACCATGGCGGTTTATTGTTTCAGATAAAAATACCAATGAGAAAGCATGGCAAACAGCGTTTGATTGTATCGTGCCAGGGAATCAAAAGTGGGCAGAAAATGCACCAGTACTCATATTAATTTGTGCGGACACACGATTTAGTCACAATGACAAGCCAAATCGTTGGGCAGCTTATGATGCAGGGGCCGCGGCAGTAAGCTTGTGTTTGCAAGCAACAAGTTTGGGCTTGTTTACTCATCAAATGGGTGGTTTTGATGGTGATAAAGCTAGAGAAGTTTTTAATATACCTGAGCATGTTGAATTGATGTCTATGTTAGCTGTCGGGCATATTGTTGATGCAGGTGCCTTGCCAGATGAACTAAAACAGCGTCAGCTAAATGTAAGAAGTCGGCATCCGCTTGGTGAACTATTTTTTGATGGCATATGGAATCAGCCTATCATCTGATAAAATGACGCCATCATTGATATTTTTACAGGAATGACCATGGCTGTTGTTACGCTTACCAAAGAGAACTTTAAAGAAACCATCGAAAAAAACAATTTTGTTATTGTTGATTTTTGGGCACCATGGTGTGACCCTTGTGTCGCCTTTACGCCTACCTTTGAGGCAGCAGCAGAAAAAAACCCTGACATCTTGTTTGGCATGGTGGATACGGAACAAGACCCGGAAATTAGCGAATATTTTGAAGTTGAAAAGATTCCTGGCATTTTGGTGATTCGTGAGCAGGCTGGTATTCACGCACAGCAAGGTGAAATTGGTGCAGGCGCTTTAGATGAGATTATTAAATGGGCACGTGACCGTGATATGAGCACAGTGCGACAGCATTATGCTGATGAAGCTGCAAAAAAGAATTAAATATAATGATTTTCTAATAAAAAAGCCGCTAAAAGCGGCTTTTTTATTGATTTCAACTTGACGAAAATAGTGTAAAACTAGAAGCCACCTGTTGTGACGAATCGGAATACATAGTAAGCGCCAATTAACATCATGATGTACATGGGCAAGTTGCCACTTTTTTTCGTTTCTGTCTTGTTAGGTGTGGATATCCAACGATTTAACAGCCATAATGCGCCCGCAATGAGCGGGATTAGCAACATATGGCCTGTCGATTGGAAAAGCTAACCAATCGCGGCGCTAATCCATCCATCTTCTTTAAAAAATTCAATTGCAATGCCGACGATGCCGATAATCATTAATATCACTGAGCCAACAGATGTGATGGTTTGTAATAATGAGTCTGGGCGAATATTTGCGTTCTTTGAGTATTTGTTTTGATCCATAAAACGCTCCTTCAATATTTAAGTGTTAAACACTACTGGTTAATTCTGCGGTAAGTATTGTGATGGGTCAATTGATTTGCCTTGTTTGCGAATTTCAAAATGCAGCTTAACGGTGTTTGTGCCGGAATCACCCATTTCTGCAATCTTTTGACCAGCTTTGACAGCTTGTCCCTCTTTTATCGCTATTTTACTGTTGTGTGCATAAACAGATAAGAATGTTTTATTGTGTTTAATAATCACCAGTTTGCCGTAACCACGTAAATCAGAGCCTGTGTAAATCACTTTTCCTGGCGCAGCGGCTTTAATGGCTTGACCTTTTTTGCCTGCAATATCAATGCCTTTATTGCTTATTGGGTTGAATCTTGATGTAATTTTACCTACCGTAGGCCAAGACCAACCAGTGCTGCTGACAGCCGCCGTAGAGGGTGTTGTCGGTGTATTAGGCGTTGTAGGTTTAGCGACTGTTACAACTGCCGTGCTAGGTTTGGTAGCGACGGGTTTGGTTGTTGCGGGCTTGCGGTTTAATGCTGCTAAGCTATAGGGCTCGCGCGTTGCTTTAGGCTCACTCAATATAGGGGTAACAGTTGAGATAACTTGCCCACTATTAACATCATCATTGTCAATTGGTGTAATGACAACACCATTTTCATTTGACGTATTTAGTGGGGTAGCTTTTGTCACAGTATTCTTATTATTAAGGCTGGAAAAATCTAATCGTTGGCCAACGTTAATTGGGTATGGGCTATCTATGTTATTGGCCGCAGCAATATCTTTATAGTAGTAGCCATGGGCTAAACTAACGCTATACAAAGTGTCACCTTTTTTCACAACGTAGTTATTAGGTCGCCAATCTTTATTATGGGTTTTATTTGCGCTGTTAGCAGATGTTTGTTTTTTAGTCTGTGGTGATTTGTCGACCACGGGTGCCGGTGGGTTGCTTTGGCAAGCGGCTAAAAAAACAGGCACTAATAACATTATAAACAGACGGCTCATTTTGCAGTTCCACCAAGTAAAGGTACGAATTTGACTGCTTCTAGTTCAGTTTGTTTAAATTCATTTTTAAGCCGCTCGATGACAAATAATGTCTGCTCGCTAGTACCAATTGGGATCACTAAGCGTCCGCCTATCGTTAGCTGGTCTAATAGCGCTTGTGGCACATGGCTTGCAGCAGCTGTCACAATAATGCCGTCAAATGGGGCATAGGCTGCTAAGCCTTCACTGCCATCTGTATGGTCTAATTTCACGTTGCTACATTTTAGGGTTCGCAAGCTTGCTCTAGCTTTCATGACTAAAGGACGAATGCGCTCAACCGATAAAACCTCTGTGGCAATGCGTGACAAAACGGCAGTTTGGTAGCCGCAGCCAGTACCAATTTCTAATACTTTATTGAGCTGGCCGCCATTACGTAACACTTCTGTCATGCGTGCGACGATGTAAGGTTGTGAGATGGTTTGTCCAAAACCGATAGGCAATGAAACATCCTCATAAGCACGAATAGACAAGGCTTCATCAACAAAAATATGCCTTGGGATCTCACCGATCACCGATAGAGTCATTTCATCTTTAATGCCTTGCTCACGTAGGCGCGATAGCATGCGCTCGCGTGTCCGCAGCGAGGTCATGCCGATACCTGATTTGGTATTATTCTTAACGAGTGCCATGCGCTATTTTAACCAGTCTTTTAGCGATGGTAGCATTTCATGTGCTGTTAAATCGACTTGAAGTGGTGTGATGGAAACAAAGTTGTTAGCAACCGCAAAAAAGTCTGTCCCTTCACCACCGTCATTGGGTTGGCCGGCAGGGCCTACCCAATAGACCGTATCACCTCGTGGCGTTTCTAGACTAATGACAGGCTCTGCTTTATGGCGTTTGCCCAAGCGTGTGATGGTTTTTCCTTTTAATGTTTCATAAGGGACATCAGGCACATTGATATTCAGCAATGTTGAGGCATCAAGGCCTTTTTTTACATGTTGTTCGATTAATTCTACTGCTATTTTTGCGCCTGTTTCAAAATGTGTTGCTTGGTGTTGCGACATTGAAATGGCAATTGAGGGAATGTCTAATAGATAACCTTCCATCGCGGCGGCTACTGTTCCACTGTAGATGGTGTCGTCGCCCATATTGGCACCATCATTAATACCAGAGATTATAAGGTCTGGCATTTTATCCATCAGGCCTGTTAATGCGATGTGTACACAATCAGTTGGTGTGCCATTCACATAAAAAAAACCATTACTGGCTTTGCTGACCTGTAAAGGTCTATTTAGCGTGAGTGAGTTGCTGGCGCCGCTGCAGTTTCTATCGGGGGCGACAACAGTAATCTCTGCGATCTTAGCGATATGCTGTGCAAGGGTATTGAGCCCTGGTGCAAAGTAACCATCGTCATTAGATAATAATATATGCATAGGCTTCATTATAAGTTACAAGGCGGCTTTAGGTGTAAGCCTTGCATAAAATATTGTGCAAACAAAAAAGGTGAGGCTCAAGCATATTTCTACAATGGCTAGCGTTGAAGATAAGCCAAGGTCTGACCATGCTCTAACGACGCCTTCAGTAAAATAAAGTAATATCAACATACTTGCCCATTGGTAGGTGTAGCGCTTACCTTTAAGAATGCCAAACAAAGGCAGTAAAAGTGGTGTGGCTTTTAATATAAGTAAAGAACCAGAAGGTTTGAGTGGGGCAAGTATGCTTTCCCAGGCTAGGCATAAGAAAATGAGCGCAATTAAGCTAACACAGGCGCCAATACGCAAATTGATTATTGCGCGCGACACGTTTTTGCCATGGCGACTAGCGATGACCTTGCTTCTTGGGTATTGTTGATAGCTTGTTCAAAATTAAATCGAAGCATTTGTTTTGTATTGACTCGTAGATCAAAGCCTAAACTATCAATGCCAATCATCTCAACGGTCTGTGCTTGTACTTGATGGTAGTGTAGACAGTATGCTTTCAAGTTTTCAATGTGGTCTTGATTCATATGACTAAGAATCTTGGCTTCCTCAAAAAATAAAGGGTTAGGTGGTATTTTAAAGTCATCGCCTTTTACCCATCCCATTTTTCCGAAGCCGGCAATGTAGCGCGCATTTGAAATGTGAAGGGTATAGAAAGCAAAATCATGTGTTTCAAAATATGATTCAGCCTGCGGTATATAACGTAAATAGCGTGCGCGAATTAAGTCATTATTCTGATCTGTTTGTTCTGCTTGCGCTAGCAATGTTAAGCGTGAGTTTTCTTGTAAATCAGCCTCATTATTAAATACGATTAGCGAAACATTTGCGTTTTGAATGATATTTTTAGTGTGCTCTGCTAGGCTGCTAATTAAAATAACAGGCATGCCTTGGTGGTCTAATACGTAGGGCGTAACAGAAGCAAAAGGATAGCCATTAAATTTGGCTGAGTGGGTAGATAGCACGCCTTTTCGCGCGCTAAATAAAAATTGTTGTGCTGCTAAAGATAGGGACATGTTAAACCTTAAATGCTTAACTTAAGTGCGGTTTCAGCAAGCCGTTTACCTAAGGCGAAGCATAGCTTTTTTTCATCTTCAGAGATCGGTTTATCATTCATTGCGCCACTGATGTGGCTAGCGCCGTAAGGCGTTCCGCCAGATTGTGTGGTGGTAAGTTGTGGTTCAGAATAAGGTAGGCCTAGTATTAGCATGCCATGATGCATTAAAGGCAGCATCATCGTGATTAATGTCGTTTCATTACCACCGTGCAGACTGCCGGTAGCAGTAAATACGGTTGCAGGCTTTCCAATTAAAGTGCCAGCCAGCCATTGGCTTACGGTGCTATCTAGAAAATACTTCATTGGTGCAGCCATATTGCCAAAGCGTGTTGGGCTGCCAAGTGCTAAGCCATCGCATGCTTCAAGGTCGCTTAACTCAACATAAGGGTCACCTTCATTCGGCACTTCAGGCGCGGTTGCTTCACAATTAGTTGAGATTTTTGGTACTGTGCGAAGGCGTGCTTTTGCACCTTCTATGCTTTCAATACCGCGTGCAATAAGCTGTGCCATTTCGCGAACTGATCCGCCTTGAGAATAATAGAGAACGAGAATTTCTGCCATGGAAATAATTAGTGCTTTTTAGTCAGTTCACTAGCTTTACCTGTATAGCTAGCAGGTGTCATATCCAGCAAGTCTTGCTTGGCATTGGCCGGCATATCAAGATTAGTAATAAATGTATGTAATGATTGCTGATTAATACCACCTTTACCACGCGTGAGCTCTTTAAGTTGTTCATACGGGTTTGCAATCCCATAGCGACGCATGACAGTTTGTATTGGTTCTGCTAGCACTTCCCAGCTACTGTCTAAGTCTGCTGCTAGTTTTTCAAAATTGGCTTCTAGCTTATTTAATCCACGCAGGCAAGCGTCGTAACCTAGCAGCGTGTAGCCAAAAGCTACCCCCATATTTCTTAATACCGTTGAGTCAGTTAAATCTCGTTGCCAACGCGAGATCGGTAGCTTTTCTGCCATGTGGCGCAGCATAGCGTTGGCTAAACCAAGGTTACCTTCAGAGTTTTCAAAATCAATTGGGTTGACTTTATGTGGCATGGTGGATGAACCAATTTCGCCAGCTTTTAATTTTTGTTTAAAGTAGCCAATCGAAATATAGCCCCAAATATCACGGTCAAGATCGATGATGATGGTGTTGATGCGCGCAAGATTATCAAATAGCTCAGCCATGTAATCGTGCGGTTCAATTTGTATCGTCATTGGGTTGTAAGCTAAGCCCAAGTTTTCAACAAACTGTTTGGCAAAGACTTCCCAATCAATATCAGGGTAAGCCGATAAATGCGCATTGAAATTACCGACAGCGCCGTTAATTTTTCCTAGTATTTCATTTTGTTGTAATTGTTTTTCTTGGCGTTGCAAGCGGTAAGCCACATTTGCTAGCTCTTTACCAAGGGTGGTCGGTGAGGCGGTTTGGCCGTGTGTGCGAGCCAGCATTGGCGTATCGGCTAATTGTGTTGCTAGCTCATTGATGCGAGCAATCATATTGCCTAAAAATGGCAACATAACTGTGTCGCGTGCTTTTTTTAGCATTAGCGCATGTGAAAGATTGTTAATGTCTTCAGAGGTGCATGCAAAGTGAATAAATTCACTGGCTTTTTTAATCTCAGGGTTGCCAGAAAACTTTTCTTTAAGCCAGTATTCAAGCGCCTTAACATCATGATTAGTTCGTGCTTCGATCACCTTAACTTCTGCAGCGTGGGTTTCGCTAAAGTCAGCAATAGCAAGATCTAATTCTTTTATGGTCTCACCACTAAAGGGGGTGATTTCAGATATTTTTGGCGTAGCAGCTAATGCTTTTAACCACTCTATTTCAACCCAAGCGCGATGCTTAATAAGCGCATATTCGCTAAAGTGTGGGCGTAAATCATCTAATTTTGATTGGTAGCGTCCATCGAGAGGAGATAGTGCGTTTAGTGCTGATAATGACATATAAACTTTAATCACAATTTTAAAACGCTATTTTACGCTTTTTATGATGCTTAATCTATTTACGCCATGCTTGATTTGTGTTTTTTAGTCAGTGATCCTTGTGCTAACCATCTTAAGGGATGAGCAAGTCTACAAACTGATTAACCGCTGTGTTTTCTAAAGCAGTTTGATCAAGACATAGCGCTAATATGTCGGCTTGTTTTTTAGTATCAAAACCACGTGCTAAATTTACTTTAAATTTTTTCACAAGCTCAGAAATGCCTTTATCACGACGGCGACGGTGACCAATAGGATATTCAACTGCAATGTTGTTTGAAATCGAGCCATCCTTAAAGAATATTTGAATAGCGTTAGCAATTGATCGTTTATCAGGGTTTAAGTAGTCAGTCGTGTATGCTGGGTTTTCTGTACAGGTCATTTTGTCACGTAATGCATCAATGCGTGGGTCAGCAGCAGTATCATTCTCATAATCTTGCGCGGTTAGGTTACCTTTAAGTAAACCAATTGCTGTCATATATTGAAGACAATGATCTCTATCAGCAGGGTTATCTAAGGGGCCAGTTTTATCAATAATGCGGATGGCTGACTCATGTGTGGTGATGACAATTTTATCGATTTGTGCGATTTGTTCTACTGTCTGTAGTTTGCTACCGACTTCATGCTTGAGTTGGATGGCAGACTCTACAGCGGTTTGTGCATGAAACTCAGCCGGGAAGGAAATTTTGAATAGTATTTGTTCCATGACATAGGCGCCATAAGTACGCTGAAATTTGAACGGTTCGCCTTTAAATAATACGTCATAAAAGCCCCATGTTTTAGCTGTTAATGCGCTTGGGTAGCCCATTTCACCCTGTAACGTCATCCAAGCAAGGCGCACAGCGCGTGAGGTTGCATCGCCCGCTGCCCACGACTTGCGAGAGCCAGTGTTAGGTGAGTGGCGATAAGTGCGTAAGCTTTGACCGTCGACGAAAGCATTGGAAACGGCATTAATAATATCTTCCTTGTTGCCGCCAAGTAATTGCGTGACAACAGCTGTAGAAGCAATTTTGACTAAAATGACATGATCTAAGCCAACGCGGTTAAAGCTGTTTTCGAGTGCTAAAATGCCCTGAATTTCATGTGCTTTAATCATGGCGGTTAACACGTCTTTAATGGTTAATGCTGGGTTGCCTTCATTGACATTCTTCCGCGACACATAATCTGCGACGGCTAAAATACCGCCCAAATTATCTGACGGATGTCCCCATTCAGCAGCGAGCCAAGTATCGTTAAAATCTAACCAGCGAATCATTGTGCCGATATTAAAGGCGGCTAAAATTGGGTCAAGCTGGTAGTTAGTGCCGGGGACTTTTGCTCCGTTTGGTACCGCTGTTCCTGCGACTACTGGGCCTAATAATTTTTTGCAGGCAGGGTATTCAAGTGCTTCAAAGCCGCAACCTAACGTATCTATCAAACAATTGCGTGCGGTATCAAATGCCTCGTCAGACTCAATAGTGTAGTCGCATACATAATCGGCAATATCGACAATCACTTGATCTGGTTTAGGGCGTTCGTTAGAAATAGGTGCTGACATATGGTGACCTTTAATAAATACGTTTTATGCTGCTATAAACAGCGCATGATTTTAAGTGTGTGTTGTTATGCGTTTATCTTTGATTTAATGGTACGAACGGCCTATTTTCTGGACCGTTGTACTCAGCATTTGGGCGAATAATTTTATTATCAATGCGCTGTTCAATCACGTGCGCAACCCAACCGGCTGTACGAGAGATGACAAACAACGGTGTGAACATCCCGGTAGGGATGCCCATCATGTGATAGCTGGATGCGCTATACCAATCGAGATTTGGGAATATTTTTTTCTCGCGCCACATGGTTTCTTCAATTCTAGAGGAAACGTTAAATAACGTCATATTGCCGCTATCTTCGCTTAATATTCGGCTAATTTCTTTAATTGATTCGTTTCTAGGGTCAGCTACCGTGTAAACAGGGTGGCCAAAACCAATGATAATTTCTTTACGTGCCATACGCGCCATCATGTCAGCTTCAGCCGTTTCTGGCGTTTGGTATCGCTCAATGATTGCCATCGCAGCCTCATTAGCACCACCATGTTTAGAGCCGCGCAGTGCGCCAATAGCGCTAGTAATACAGGAATACATATCAGACAATGTGCCCGATACGACACGTGCTGTGAAAGTTGAGGCGTTGAACTCATGCTCGGCGTATAAAACCAGCGATGTATTCATGGCGTCTATATAAAGCTGCTTTGGTCTTTTGCCATGTAAGAGGTGTAGAAAATGCGCTGCAATTGAATCATCATCTGTTGCTACATCAATGCGTTTTCCATGGTGGCTAAAGTGATACCAATAAATCAGCATAGAACCAAAACAAGCAATCAGTCTGTCGCCCATACTTTTCGCCATTTCAATGTCACGTTCGTTACTTTCGGGTTCTAATGTGCCTAGCATAGAGCAGCCGGTTCGCATAACATCCATCGGGTGTGTATTAGCAGGTATTTGTTCTAATACTGTTTTAAGTGCGTCTGGTAGGCCGCGTAAAGTCTTGAGTGTTTTATGGTAGGCGGCTAGCTGCTGTTGATTAGGTAATTCGCCATGAATTAACAAATAAGCGACCTCTTCGAATGTGGCGTGCTGCGCTAATTCAATAATATCGTAACCACGATAATGAAGATCATTACCGGTGTGGCCTACGGTACAGATGCCGGTGGTGCCTGCAGATACACCGGCGAGGGCGACACCTTTTTTCTTTTTAGGTGTATTGTTGGTTTTTGTGGTGGTGTTTTCCATTGATCTCTCCACGTTAGCTATTTCAATAACGCATTACTTTTTAACGTTATTTGTTAAACAGTGCATCTAGCTTTTGTTCGTATGCGTGATAGCCTAAATGTTCATATAGGTCAGCACGCGTTTGCATTGCATCTAACACCTTACCTTGCGTGCCATCTTTACGTACCGACTCGTAAACATTTAAAGCGGCTTTATTCATAGCGCGAAAGGCTGATAGTGGGTAGAGCGCCATGCTCACATTAGCGCTTGCCAACTCATCAACAGTAAAAAGTGGTGTTGAGCCAAACTCAGTAATGTTAGCTAGTACTGGCACTTTTACGGCGTCGACAAATTGCTGATACATGGCCAATTCGGTCATTGCTTCTGGGAATATCATGTCTGCACCAGCTGCTACATAAGCGCAGGCACGGTCAATGGCTGATTGCAAGCCTTCAACTGAAAGTGCGTCGGTTCTTGCCATGATGACAAAATCAGGGTCAGTTTTTGCATCAACTGCAGCTTTAATTCGGTCAACCATTTCTGCTGTGCTGACAATGGCTTTATTGGGGCGATGGCCGCAACGCTTAGCACTCACTTGATCTTCTATATGTATAGCAGCAGCACCTGCTTTCGCTACGCGCTTGATTGTGCGGGCTATATTGAAAGCACCACCAAAGCCGGTATCGATATCGACGAGTAGTGGTATGTCAACAATATCGGTAATGCGGCGCACGTCAATCAGTACATCTTCTAAACTAGAAATGCCTAGATCAGGCAAACCTAATGAGCCTGCTGCAACGCCGCCGCCAGATAAGTAGATGGCTTTGAATCCTGATTGTGTTGCCAGCATTGCATGGTATGCATTAATTGCGCCTATTATTTGTAATGGCTTTTCAGTCGCTAATGCTTGGCGAAATCGTGCGCTAGGTGTTGTGATATTTGTCATGATGATTAATTAAAAAACGCCTCGTTTGCTTCTTTAGGAATAGTGACACCTGTGGATTTGGCTTTTTGAAGGACTTGCCAAAAATACCGATAGGTTGCCCTATCATGCAATTCGCCTTCGTATTGAATGGGCCCCCAATTAGCAGCTTGTGCTACCAGTAAGATATTTGCTGCATCAGTGACATCATTAAAGTCTGGTTTAATCGCATCTATTATCGCTTGAATTTGCGTAGGGTAAATACTCCACATACGCATAAAGCCAAATTCCTGATGCGCGCGTTTAGCATCGTTATGGGTTGTTTCAGCATTTTTTAAATCGAGGGTTACGTTATGTGCTGGCACAACGCCATTGGCAATGGCAGCGGCAGTCACCTCTGTTTTTGCACGAACGAGCAATTGATGCTCAAATTGGTCTGGGCTACGCATGGCGCTGGCTGGTATCGCGCCTTGGTGCGCGCTTACAAAGTCCATTAGGCCAAAATCCAACACTTGAACCCAAGGCAATGCCGCAATCTCATGCGCTTGCTTTAATGCACCATGCGTCTCAATTAAGATGTGTATTGGTATTTCACGCGTAATACCATTTTCTTTTGCAATTTTTTGAATGTAAGCAATCATTTCTTCAGCTTGTGCGTGCGAAGTGCATTTGGGTATTGTGATGTAGCTTAATAACGTTCCAGCACCGGCGACTAAAATATCAACGTCTAACTGCCATGATGGGTGAGAGTAATCATGAATACGTGTGCCAGCCATCTGGTGCTTGTTGGCACCACTTGTTAATACGCGAGTGATCATTTCAGCATGCTCACGTTCTTGGCCTGATACAGCGCCATCTTCGCAATCACAGGTAATATCAAATAACGGTCCAATCGTATCTTGTAAGGACAGCGCTTTTAAAATCAACTTTTCACTGCCTGCAAAATGTTCACAAACAGGAATATTTGGGAATGCTTTTTCACCTTCAAATAAAGCATCGTTTGGATGTAGCATTAGTTCACTCCTTTGAGCGGCATAGCGACTGTGTAATCTAAATCAAGGACAATACTTTCATGGTATTGATCGTTTGTTTTGATGGTACTTAACTGATCTGCAGGCATGTTTTTAATACCAATCATGCGCAATCGTAAGGCGCCGATGTCTGTTCTGCCTGATAATGACCATGAATCAATCACAGTTGTTAATGTATAAATTGTATCGCCCGCAAAACTTGGATTAATATGTGTGCCGGCATTAATAGCAAGCATGCTGATTGCATTTTCTAGCCCATCAAAACTTAATGTGCGACAAAGTGAAATCACGATACCGCCATAGACAAGCCGTTTTTTAAATGGTGACGAAGCCATTAACTGTGCATCAAAATGTAAACGTGCGTTGTTTTGGTATAAATGGGTTGCAATTGTGTGATCGCTGTCGTTAATCGTTGCCCCAGCAGGGTGGTTGATGCGATCACCTTTTGTGTAGTCTTCCCAATAATACTCACCAGCGGTTGCTTTGCCATCATATTCGGTTGCCGAGAACCCAGCAGATATGGTTAAGTCTTTTGCCGCTACAAACGTAGGCAAGTCAGGGATGGTCGTTGTTGGTGCGGGTGCGAAATGGTTGGCTTTGTGCACCATTACCCAACGCACCCAGCTGATGACGGTTTCACCATGTTGGTTTTTGGTGGTTGAACGTACGTATACGACACCACTTTTCCTGTTGGCGTTTTCCTTTAGGCCAATGACTTCACTAGATGTTGTTAGCGTATCGCCTACAAAAATAGGCTGTAAAAAGCGTACATCAGCATAACCTAAGTTTGCAACGGCATTAACAGAAACATCAGGCACTGTTTTCCCAAAGGCAATATTAAAAGCTAATAAGTTATCTACAGGGGCTGTTTTGTAGCCTAAGCTTTGTGCAAAAGGCTCACTGCAATGTAATGGATTTCGATTGCCTGTGAGTCCGATGTAAAGCGCTGTATCGCCTGCGGTGATTGTACGTGGTGACGCATGTTGAATCACTTCATTTAAGGTGAAGTCTTCAAAATATCGTCCCACATTAATTTTTATATTTTTTGCCATTTAAATATACTCTTCTTCAAGGTCTTCAATCATTTCACTTAATTTAATGGTGCGTTCAGCCGCTTTTATATGATGTTGCTCCACTAACTTACTATTGACGACAACCGTTCCTTGACCGGCCTCATTGGCTTCTTTTAGCACTTTAATAATAGTGCGCGCTTGTGCTACTTCAGAAGCTTTCGGTGTGTAAGCGTCGTTGCTGTATGCGATTTGCGCTGGGTGTACTAATGATTTCCCATCAAACCCCATATCACGACCTAATCTACATGCATATTCAAAAGCTGCTACATTTTTAAAGTCACTTGCTATGCCATCAATGACGCATCTGCCGTATGCGCGTGCAGCTAAAATAACCAGTGACAATGAGGTTAAAATGGCTGAGCGCTCATGCGTGGCGTGTGCGTGTAATTGCGAAGTCAGGTCTGATGTAGCTATCACCATGCAGCTTATTCTGTCAGAAGCGGATGCGATTTCTTGCGCATTTAATACGGCAATTGGGCTTTCTATCATCACCATAATTGGCATAGTTTTGCCACCGGCCGCATCAAGCAGTGATAACGCTTTAAGCACATCTTTGCCAGATTCGACATTTGGAAACAGTATTGCATCTGCGCCTATATTAGCAACGGCCTTAATATCATCTGGCCCCCATATTGAATTAAAGTCGTTAACGCGAATGACAATTTCACGTTCGCCGTAACCACCTTTCTTGATGGCTGCTACTACATTGTCACGTGATTGTGTTTTTGCTTCAATTAAAATAGGGTCGCCTAAATCTAGGATAACGCAGTCAGCTTCTAATGTGCGGGCACGATCAAGGTAATGCAGGTTACAACCTAGCACATATAGCATTGAGCGTCTTGGGCGAAAACAATATTCCATCATTTAACAACTTACCTTTTATTGTGAATTTATTATATAGATGAGGAATATACAATGTCAACATATATATTATATCTTATATAAGATATAATATAATGGACTGTTTTAAATTTTAATGGTATAAATAGTTATCGTGACTTTTCATTTCAGATGTAACCATGGATAAAAAATTTAATTCACCTAGCTATAAGCCGCTATACGATCAAATTAAAGTGTTGCTAACGCAAAGCTTGATCGGTGGAGAATGGCGCCCAGGCGAGCTGATACCGAGTGAGTTTGAACTTGCAGGCCGGTATAAAGTGTCGCAAGGCACGGTTCGCAAGGCGATAGATAGCCTAGCGAGCGAGAATATTTTAATCCGCCGTCAAGGCAAAGGCACTTACGTTGCGACACATGATGCGGATACGACTAAACTGAGATTTCTACGGTTAACGTCGGTCAGTGGGCAAAAAGAGGCCTTGCAAAATGAGTTTTTATCTTGCAATAGAAAAAAAGCAGATGCTTATATGGCAAAGGTGCTAGACGTTAAAGCAGGCACACCTACGATTGAAGTGAAGCGATTGCTAACATTCTCTGGCCGGCCGCTAATTTATGATCACATCATTATATTAGCATCACATTTTAAAGGCTTAAATGCTAATAAGGTGATTGATAACAATGGCTCAATGTACAGCCTATATGAGTCACAGTATGGCGTACGCATGATTCGCGCTGAAGAGAGGTTGAAAGCGGTAGAAGCAAATAATGAAGTTGCTGGTGCATTAGCACTAAAAAAAGGCTTTCCATTGCTTAGCATAGAGCGGATTTCATACACCTATGGTGATAAGCCGATGGAGTGGCGTTTAGGTTTGTGTTTGACGGATGATCATCATTATATGAATGAACTTGAGTAACATTTGTGTGAACCATAGTAACGAAAAATTTTTTGTAAGTGTTTCTACGATTTACCTGACTAAGCGTTAGCAACTTGTGTATTTGAAGATAATTGATCTTTGAATGCGTTTGTCTTAATGAAAATAGATTGGAATAAAATTGAGCGATTTAAAAAAGAAGGCTTTAGATTACCACCAGCTTCCAACGCCGGGCAAACTAAGTGTTGAGTCTTCTAAACCGTGTGCGACGCAAGATGATTTATCATTGGCTTACACCCCAGGGGTGGCTGTGCCAGTGCTTGAAATTAAAGCCAACGCAGCCAACGCATATAAATACACCAATAAAGGTAATTTAGTGGCTGTTATTACTGATGGTACCGCGGTATTGGGCTTGGGTAATACCGGTGCATTAGCCAGTAAACCCGTGATGGAAGGTAAGGCTGTTTTGTTTAAGCGCTTTGCCAATATTGATGTGTTTGATATTGAAGTTGATGCAGCAACGCCAGATGAGTTTATACAAACAGTCGTTAATATTGCCCCAACATTTGGCGGCATTAACTTGGAAGATATCGCCGCACCACATTGCTTCTATATTGAAAAAGAACTTAAAAGACGTTTAGATATTCCAGTTTTTCATGACGACCAGCATGGTACGGCAGTGATTGTGGCTGCCGCCTTATTAAATGCGCTTAAGTTGCAAGGCAAGGTTATTGATCAAGTGAAAATTGTATTTTTAGGGGCAGGTGCTGCAGGGACCTCTTGTGCAAAGCTGCTCAAACTAATGGGCGCAAAAGACGTCACAATGGTTGATAGAACTGGCGTGCTTGATACTGATCGAAAAGATTTGCATGATAATAATAGAGAACTGGCAATTAAGCCTGGCCATGTAAAAACATTAGGTGACGCAATGCAAGCAGCCGATGTCTTTATTGGCGTATCAGCAAAAAATGCGCTAGATGCAACATTAATAGAACGCATGGCAAGCAAACCAATTATCTTCGCATTAGCAAACCCATATCCTGAGGTATTGCCGAGTGTTGCGCATGCTATTCGAGATGATATTATCATGGCAACAGGCCGTAGCGATTTCCCCAATCAAGTCAATAATGCACTTTGTTTTCCTTATCTATTCCGCGGCGCTCTAGATGCTAAAGCAACACAAATAACAGAGGCAATGAAAGTGGCAGCCTCAATAGCATTAAGTGAATTAGCACACGAACCTGTCCCGCCAGTTGTTTTAGATGCATATAACTTAACAACGCTAACATTTGGGCCAGAATATATTATTCCAAAACCATTTGACCCAAGACTGCTTGAAAAAGTATCGGCTGCAGTCAAGAAGGCGGCATTAGCAACATGAAAAAAGTAAAAAATAACAGACCTAAAAACCTTGATCTATTCACGATTCGTTTGCCAATCAATGCATTAGTGTCCATCTTGCATCGGGTTAGTGGCCTAGTTTTATTTCTAGTGCTACCACCGCTATTACTTGCATTGAATGTTTCGTTGGCTAGCGAAGCGGCCTATCTTAATTTGTTAGTAGTGTTAGATCATTGGTTTATTAAGTTAATGCTAATTGGTTTTTCATGGGCATTTTTTCATCATTTTTATGCCGGCCTTAGACATTTAATGCAAGATATGCATTGGATGCACGGCTTAAATCAAGCAATTTCGTCTAGCCGTGTGTTGATCGTCATCGTCATTGTTTCTGTTTTGTTTTTTGCTTTTTCGATTTGGTAAATAAATTATGTTAATGGAACTGCTCACAGAGAAATATCCTGGCATGCGCCTTTGGCTAATGCAAAGAATCACCGCTGTCATTATGGCTGTCTATATTCCATTGGCCATCGTTTATTTTATGATTAAAATGCCAATAAATAGTCAGGCAGTTTGGGTGGCATTTAATTCGCCTTGGTGGTGGCGTGTTTTTACTTGGCTATTTTTCTTCAGCATATGCCTACATGCTTGGATAGGTGTAAAAGATGTATTTGAAGATTATGTGTTCAATCAAAAACTAAGAGATTTTTTACAGACACTTGTTGAGCTTATGTTGTTTGCTTATCTTGTCTGGATAAGTGTTATTTTGTGGAGACTTTAAGATGGCATTAGAAACGCATCAGTTTGATGCAGTGATCGTTGGTGGCGGAGGATCAGGGCTGAGAGCAGCGCTGCAATTGGCTGAATCTGGAGTCAAAGTTGCCGTACTATCGAAGGTATTTCCTACACGTTCCCACACAGTGGCGGCACAAGGAGGTATTGCTGCGGCATTAGGTAATGTGTCTGAAGATAAATGGCTATGGCATATGTACGACACGATTAAAGGGTCAGATTTTTTAGGTGATCAAGACGCAATTGAGTTTATGTGTAAAAACGCAGCAAAAGCCATTATTGAACTTGAGCACTTTGGCATGCCATTTGATCGTTTAGAAAGTGGCAAAATATTTCAACGTCCTTTTGGGGGTATGACACAGAATTTTGGCGAATCACCAATTTCACGTACCTGTGCGGTAGCAGACAGAACAGGTCATGCGATGTTGCACACACTTTACCAGCGCAATGTGAAGGCTAATACTAAGTTTTTTGTAGAGTGGTATGCACTAGATTTAATCCGTGATGCCGATGGTGATGTGCTTGGTGTGATTGCGTTAGAGATTGAAACGGGCGAGATACATATTTTTCAAGCCAAAACCACACTGCTTGCTACTGGTGGCGCAGGACGTGTTTTCCAAACAAGTACTAATGCCTATACTTGTACAGGGGATGGCTTAGGCATGGCAGCGCGCGCGGGCATACCGTTACAAGATATGGAGTTTTGGCAATTCCACCCAACAGGTGTTCTGCATGCTGGCGTATTAATTACGGAAGGTGTTCGGGGTGAAGGCGGTTACTTGGTCAACGGCGAGGGCGAACGTTTTATGGAGCGTTATGCGCCAACTGCAAAAGATTTAGCAAGTCGCGATGTGGTTTCGCGGGCTTCAGCGACAGAAATTAAAGAAGGGCGTGGTGTTGGTGAGGGCAAAAATGCTGTTTATTTAAAACTAGATCATCTAGGTGAAGACATTATTGATCAGCGTTTGCCTGGTATACGCGAAATAGCAAAAACATTCGCTAATGTTGACCCAACTAAAGAGCCTATACCAGTGGTACCAACAGCACATTATATGATGGGTGGCTTGCCAACTAATTTAAACGGGCAGGTCGTCGTGCCAAGTGGCAAAAGTGAAAAAACGATTAATGGACTTTATGCTGTGGGCGAATGTGCCTGTGTCTCGGTACATGGTGCTAACCGGTTAGGTTCTAACTCATTGTTGGATTTAGTCGTGTTCGGAAAATCCACAGGTGAGCATATGGCCAAAACAATTAAGTCAAGCAAAGCACATAAAGACCTACCACCAAAAGCGGAAGAATTTACATTAGACAGACTAGATCGCTATGAGCACGCACAGGGTGAATGTATTGTTGATGTGCGATTAGATATGCGACAAACCATGCAAGAAAATTGTGGTGTATTCCGCTTCCCTGATCTATTGGCTAAAGGTGTGACTGAAATTAACGAGATTGCAAAACGTGCGGAAAATATCGTCATAAAAGACAAAAGTAAGGTATTTAATACCGCTCGTGTCGAGGCGTTAGAATTCGATAACATGATGGAAGTGGCTTTGGCAACAGTGCATGCTGCACATAATCGTACTGAAAGCCGCGGCGCCCATGCTCGTGAAGATTTTCAAGATCGAGATGATAAGAAATGGTTAACGCATTCGCTATATTACCGTCAGGGTAATAAGCTTGAATATAAGCCTGTGCGCTTAGAACCGCTAACCGTGCCTTCTTTTGAACCCAAAGCGCGCGTCTACTAATTTAAGGTCTATTAATTATGAAGCTATCAATTTATCGTTTTAATCCAGATGCTGATAAAAAACCTTATATGCAAGATTATGATATCGAGCTAAAAGAAGGTGACAACATGTTGTTAGATGCGCTACTACGCGTGAAACATCAAGATGCTACTTTAAGCCTGCGTAAATCTTGCCGTGAAGGTGTTTGCGGCAGTGATGCGATGAATATTAATGGTAAAAATGGCTTGGCTTGTATCACCAGTATTGCTGAGTTAGATCAGCCAGTCGTGATTAGGCCTTTGCCTGGGCTGCCAGTAGTGCGTGACTTGGTTGTTGATATGACGCAGTTTTTTGAAAACTACAACTCAGTAGACCCATATCTGAAAAATGACGAGCCTTTACCTGAAACTGAACGGTTACAAAGCCCTGAAGATAGGGCTAAGTTAGATGGGTTGTATGAATGTATTTTATGTGGCGCATGTACGACATCTTGCCCTAGCTTTTGGTGGAATCCTGATAAATTTGTAGGGCCAGCAGGTTTGTTACAGGCTTATCGTTTTATTGCAGATTCTCGCGATCACGCAGAAGAAGATCGATTAGAAAATTTAGAAGACCCGTATAGGCTATATCGCTGTCATAACATTATGAACTGTGTAGATGTATGCCCTAAAAAGCTTAACCCAAATCAAGCAATTTCTAATATTAGAGATTTAAAAATCGAGCGTGCAAAAGAAACAAAAACACACAAAAAATCGATAGCGATTAAACCACTGTAAATGGCCAGTGAAATGGTGAGTGCTGAAAATATTAAAGATGCTGAGCAGCGCCGTCTAACTTGGCGATGTCGGCGCGGCATGTTGGAACTTGATATTGTGTTAGCACAGTTTGTGGATATACATTTTGGTTCGTTACCAGCAGATGAATTGCAAGCATTTGATACACTATTAGGGTTGCCAGATAATGAGTTTTGGACTTTGATTCAAAAACAGGGTGTACAAAACGATGCCTTTTTGCAAGCAGTTTTAGCTAAATTAAAAGCCGTGAGTATGGATGCAAATAAAAGGACTTGCTAATGCAACATGCTAATGGGCAAAGTATAGATAAGCACGCACTTGGTGATTATTGGCCAGGCATTCAATTATATTATCCGCTAGTGAAATATGCGCCAAATTTAGGTGTCTATGAGGAGATGGAGCAAGCATCTGTCCGTATGACAAGACATGCGCATTTTACGAATGCACATACTTTAATTTTTGATTTAGAAGATGGCTGTCGACAAAAGGAAATGAGTCGCGATTTGCTACGTAAAGAATTGCCTACATTACGCAAAGTAAATACACGTGTCACGATAGCCATCCGTGTTAATTCATTTAGAACAGAAGCGTATGAGCTAGACATGAAGCTCGTACAGGACATGGGTGATTATGTTGATGTGGTCATGCTAGCAAAGGCTGGTGAGGCTTATGGCGCAGCTGAAGTGCGTGATTTATCAAGCTTTTTACTCAATGTGAATCCGAACATAACGATCCAGCCGATTATTGAGCATCCAAAGTCGCTTAAAATCGCACCAGATTTAATGCAATATAACACTGTTAAACATGTTGTCTTTGGCATTCATGATTTTTCTAAAGCGATGGGTATCCACATCACACCGGAAAACTGGATTGAAGAATTACAGTTTTTTATGAGTCAATTGCTGTTTGAATCACGTATTGCCGGTAAAGGTGTGATTGGTGGTGTTGAAACATTAATCGGCGCTAGTAGCATGCCAGAAAAATTTGTTGAGCCGCATGACGTGAGGCGCTGGCTTGATCTGCATGGGGAAAATGAATCACGAGTTGTTTATAAGCACGCCTGCAAAGAGGCTGCAATGGGTCTTACAGGTAAACAGGTGATTCATCCTGGCCATATACACTTGTGTAAAACAGCTTATACGCCATCACCTACTGAAGTTGAAAAGAAAGTGCGCATACTGAAAGCGGCTATTGATGCTGACGCCTTGCATGGTGGTGCGATTAAATTTGAAGGTGAAATGTTAGACCCGCCTATGTTTGGCAAAGCCTTACAAACATTATTGCGTGCGCATGCTTTACGCACCTTGAAAAGCAAAGATATGCAATTTGCATTAGAAGTATTACAACTGCTACCCGCACAAGTGGTACGCGAAAACTGGCCTTATGGGGTTTTACTATGAGTTTTAAAGCATATGAGTTTTAAAGCGCATCCAGATTGGCAGTGGCAAATGCCAGAACATTTCAATATCGGTGCAGCTTGTACTGATAAACACCTTAATACACCTCAAGCTGAATTGATCGCGATGATTGTTGAAGATGAAGTGCATGGCACATCATCGATTACATTTAGTGCACTAGCCCATCAAACAGATCAATTTGCACAGCTTTTAATTAATTGCGGCATTAAGTTGGGTGATCGTGTATTGATCCGTTTGCCAAATAGCTTGGCATATCCAATATCATTTTTAGGGGCAATGAAAAGCGGCGCGGTTTCTGTGCCGACTTCAACACTATTAACCGCTGAAGAGGTGGTATATCTTGCCAAAAATTCTGATGCAGCGGTGTTAGTGACAGATAGGGCCGCATGGGGAACTTTCAAAAACAAGATAAGTGAAGCGCCTAATTTGAAATTAGTACTGTTGGCAGGGGCGGGTGAAATAGAAAAAGTAGCTGGGCTTGACGTATTAGACTTGATGAGCGAATTAAAAGACATTATCGCGCCAACACCAGCCTATCAAACAAAAGCAAATGACCCTGCCTATTTAGTGTATACCTCTGGCACTACTGGTTATCCTAAAGGCGTGTTACACGCCCATCGTGCGATGATTGGGCGCGAGCCTGCCTCGCAATATTGGTTTGATTTTGATGAGAGTAAGCAAGATCGAATTGTACATTCTGGTAAATTCAATTGGACCTATGTGCTGGGTTCTGGATTGATGGACCCACTGTATTTGGGCAAAACAGTGATTGTTTATGAAGGTAAGAATAACCCAGAAAGATGGATGCAATTGATCAAAAAGCATGCAGCTACTATTTTTGTTGGCGTCCCAACCATCTATAGGCAAATCATCCAGAAAACTAAAACAGTTCAACGAGATGTACCCAGTTTACGTTATTGCATGAGTGCGGGTGAGCATTTGTCTGATGAGGTGATGAGCCAATGGCGTGCACGGTTTGGTATGGATATATACGAAGCCGTTGGTATGTCTGAGTTTTCTTATTACTTATCACAAAATAAATTTCGACCAATACGGCTAGGTTCAGCAGGCTTTCCACAGCCAGGTCATGCCATAAAACTATTAAATCCTGACACGCATCAAGCGGTGGCGTTAGGTGAAGAAGGGATGATTTGCATACCAGAGGATGACCCCGGACTGTTTTTAAAGTACTGGAAATTAGACGAAGAAACTGCAAAACATAAGCATGATGGTTGGTTTTTTACTGGTGATTATGCGCGCTATGATGCTGATGGATACATTTGGTTTTTAGGACGTAAAGACGATATTATTAATAGCTTTGGTTATCGCGTTTCGCCTTATGAAATTGAGCGTGTCTATAAAAGTCATGAAGATGTCGCTGATTGCGCGGCCATTGGCGAAGTGATAGGTAAGGACAAAGTTTTGGTTGTCTGCTATGTGCTGTTGAAATCAAGTACAACAGTAGCTGCTGATGATCTGCTTGCGTTTGGAAAAAAACATCTGGCTGCCTATAAAACACCTAAAACTGTTTATATTGCAAAAGATTTCCCACGCACTAAAAATGGTAAAATCTTACGTAAAGAGATTAACCCGAATATTGCCGTGATGAAAAGTGCCAGATGACCATCATTAAACAGGAAGATTTTATACAAAGTATTGCAGATGCCTTGCAATATATTTCTTATTATCATCCCGAAGATTACATTAGCGCTTTAGGCGAGGCCTATAAACGAGAAGAGTCTGTTGCTGCCAAAGATGCGATTGCGCAGATACTCACCAACTCACGAATGTGTGCTGAAGGTAAGCGTCCGATTTGCCAAGATACAGGCATTGTCGTCGCTTTCGTAAAAGTGGGGATGGATGTCAATTTCAAAAGCAGAAATGTTCAAAGTGAGCTGTCGCTTGAAGAGATGGTGAATGAAGGCGTACGACGTGCTTACTTGCTACCAGAAAATAAATTGCGCGCTTCTATTGTGCTGGACCCAGCTGGTTCACGTAAGAACACGCGAGACAATACACCCGCAGTTACGCATGTCGAACTTGTGCCTGGCGACTTAGTGGAAGTGAAAATCGCAGCAAAAGGCGGCGGTAGTGAGAATAAAGCTAAACTCGCCATGTTGAACCCCAATGAAAGCATTGTTGATTGGGTATTGAAAACTGTACCAACCATGGGTGCAGGTTGGTGCCCACCCGGCATGTTAGGGATTGGTGTAGGCGGTAGCGCTGAGAAAGCCGTGTTATTAGCGAAAAAATCATTAATGCAACCGGTTGATATGCATGCGTTAAAAGCACGTGGCGCACAAAATAAACTAGAAGAGTTACGCTTAGAGATTTATGAAAAAGTGAATAACTTAGGCATAGGCGCGCAAGGTTTAGGTGGGTTAACAACCGTGCTAGATGTTAAAATACTTGATTATCCAACACATTCAGCCAGTTTGCCTGTAGCCATTATTCCAAATTGTGCGGCAACAAGGCATGTGCATTTTTCTTTAGATGGAAGCGGTGTGGCTGAGTTGACGCCACCTAATTTAGATCAATGGCCAGATGTGCAATGGCAGGCTAGCCCACAAGCAAAGCGTGTTGATTTGAATAACTTGACTAAAGCTGACATTGCTAAGTGGCAGCCGGGTGAAACCTTATTACTAAGCGGTAGTATGTTAACAGGCCGTGATTCTGCGCATAAACGCATTGCTAATATGTTGGAAAAAGGTGAAACCTTACCAGTCGATTTTACTAATCGTTTTATTTATTATGTAGGCCCTGTAGATGCAGTGCGCGATGAAGTAGTAGGCCCTGCCGGCCCGACAACGGCAACTAGAATGGATGCTTATGCTGAGTTAATGCTGAGTCAAACTGGGTTAATTGGCATGATAGGTAAAGCTGAACGCGGTGATGCGGCAACTAAAGTGATTGCCCAACATCAAACTGCGTATTTAACAGCAGTAGGTGGCGCAGCCTATTTGGTATCTAAAGCCATCAAAAAATCACGCATAGTCGCGTTTGAAGATTTAGGCATGGAGGCAATTTATGAATTTGATGTTGTTGATATGCCAGTAACCGTTGCTGTTAGCGCGCAGGGAGAATCTGTGCATGTTAGCGGGCCTGCGTTATGGAAAGAAAAAATAGCGCAAAAGATAATAGAGATTAAAAGTGTCGACTAAGCAATCTAACGCAAACTGATCTGTGTAGTAAATCACAGATTAATTAGCACAAAATACGATATTCTCAGTCATAATAATGATATAGAGAGGTGAACAGATGAAAATGCTACTTAAAGGAATGTTAATTGCTTGCTTAATGACGGTTTCTAGCTGGGCTGGTGCGATAGATGTGCTTGATTATTTAACCGATAAAGATGGCAAATATACCGGCCCTAGTGTTGAAGAAAATGTGATTAAAATGGATACAGATAACAGTGGCTTTGCCGACTTCGAAGAAGTCCGCGCATTTTTAGAGCTCAAGCATGGTGCTGGTTACCAAAAAGCAGTATTAGATAGATGGGTGGTGGCTGCAAATAGCAAAAGCTGTGGCACATCCTTTGCAAAAGAACTCTCAGAAGATTAATAGGCATAGAATTAACAACCATAAATTAACAGCCATAGTATTAAAGCTCATAGTATTAAAGCCGTATCAACAATGTAAGGATATTAAATAGCACTCATGATTAAAGACTACCAAGCCCATGTTCAAGCGCGCGCTGCGCAAAGTTTACCGCCACTACCGCTTGATGCGGAGCAAGTCGCCAGTTTGGTCGATTTACTTAAAACCCCACCAGTAGGTGAGGGTGAATTACTACTTAATTTATTAGAAAACCGCACACCAGCGGGGGTTGATCAAGCGGCTTATGTTAAAGCTGCTTTTTTGGCTGATATTGCTAAAGGCGATGCCACATCACCGCTTATTTCACCCAAAAAAGCAGTACAGCTTTTAGGCACAATGCTAGGTGGCTATAACGTACAAGCCTTGGTTGAATTGTTAGAGACGCCTCTGGCAAGTAATGCAGTAGATGCACTTAAAAATACTATTTTGATGTTTGATGCTTTCTACGATGTAGAAGCGAAAATGAAAGCAGGCAATACCCATGCTAAAATATTGATTGAATCATGGGCAGCAGCAGCATGGTTTACGAACCGCCCAGCGTTACAAGCAGACGTTAAATTGACAGTATTTAAAGTTGATGGCGAAACAAACACAGACGATTTAAGCCCAGCGCAAGAAGCTTGGAGTCGCCCCGATATACCACTACATGGTAATGCGATGTTGGTGAATAAATTACCAAATGCACTGAAAGACATTGAGGCGCTTAAAGAAAAAGGTTTTCCGCTTGCTTACGTGGGTGACATTGTTGGCACTGGCTCATCACGCAAATCAGCAATTAACTCAGTGCAATGGTATATGGGTAAAGATATCCCTAATATTCCAAATAAACGTACTGGCGGCGTCATCTTAGGTGACAAAATCGCGCCTATTTTCTTTAACACAGCCGAAGATTCAGGTGCGTTGCCTATTCAGTGTGATGTTTCAAACATGCAAACGGGTGATGTCATTACCATTCAGCCATTTGAAGGAAAAGTGCTTAACGAAAAAGGCCATGTGATTTCTACTTTTGCATTAACGCCAGTAACCATGCCAGATGAAGTGCGCGCTGGCGGACGCATACCACTGATTATTGGTCGCGGTTTAACGAGCAAAGCGCGTAAAGCACTTGGTTTAGGGCGGACTGATGTCTTTATTAAAGCCATGCCGGCAGTCGTTAATACAAAAGGTTACACCTTGGCACAAAAAATGGTGGGCCGTGCTTGTGGTCTTGCTGAAGGCGTGGGCGTACGGGCGGGCACTTATTGTGAACCTAAAACGGCCACTGTTGGCTCTCAAGATACAACAGGTGGAATGACCCGTGATGAGTTGAAAGAACTAGCGTGTTTAGGTTTTAGTAGTGATTTAGTCATGCAAAGTTTCTGCCATACAGCCGCTTATCCGAAGCCTGTCGATATTAATCTTCAACATACATTACCAGAGTTTATTTCTAGCCGCGGTGGTGTAACACTACGACCGGGTGATGGCATTATTCACTCTTGGCTTAACCGTATGGTTTTGCCAGACACCGTTGGGACAGGTGGCGATTCACACACCCGTTTTCCCATTGGTATTTCATTTCCAGCAGGCTCAGGGTTAGTGGCTTTTGCTGCCGCTACGGGGGCAATGCCATTGGATATGCCAGAATCTGTACTGGTACGCTTTAAAGGTGAAATGCAAGCAGGTGTTACCTTGCGCGATTTAGTGAATGCGATTCCTTTTGCGGCGATTCAAGAAGGCACATTAACGGTTGGCAAACAGGGTAAGAAAAACGTATTTAATGGCAGAATCTTAGAAATTGAAGGCTTGCCAGATTTAAAAGTGGAGCAAGCATTTGAGCTTTCAGACGCCTCCGCAGAACGTTCAGCGAATGGCTGCACTGTTCAATTAGGGAAAGAGTCCGTTGCTGAGTTCTTAAGCTCCAATATTGTACTCATGAAAAATATGATAGAAAACGACTACGAAGATGCACGTACACTACAGCGACGTATTGAAAACATGCAAGCATGGCTAGCAAAACCAACCTTACTAAAAGCGGATGCCGATGCAGAATATACGCATGTCATAGAAATTGATTTAAAGGATATTAAAGAGCCATTAGTCGCTTGTCCAAATGACCCTGATGATATCAAAACACTATCAGCGGTAGCAGGGGACAAAGTTGATGAAGTGTTTATCGGTAGCTGTATGACCAATATTGGGCACTATCGTGCAGCGGCTAAAGTGTTAGATGGTATGGGCAATATCCCAACGCGATTATGGATTGCACCGCCTACACGGATGGATGAGGCACAATTACGTGATGAAGGTGTGTATGCTACTTTTGGGGTTGTGGGCGCGCGCACAGAAGTGCCTGGCTGCTCACTATGTATGGGTAATCAAGCACGGGTAGCAAATAACGCAACAGTGTTTAGTACTAGTACGCGTAATTTTGATAACCGCATGGGTAAAGACGCACGCGTTTATTTGGGTTCTGCTGAGTTAGCAGCCGTCTGTGCTAAGTTAGGCCGTATGCCAACACATGCTGAATATTTAGAAACGATAGGCGATAAGCTGATGGATACAACGGAAATTTACAAATACTTAAATTTCCATCAAATGACGGAATATGCGCCAGCTTTAACAAGCTTAAGTAGTGGAAAAAAAGTAATTCCGATACAAGAAGCGGTAGAGTAGTTAGCATTAAATAACAAAAGCCGCATTTGCGGCTTTTGTTATATTTAAAAGAGTAGATGATGGAACCAAAATTTTGGTATCAAAAATGGAAAGATAATGTAATCGGCTTTCATCTTAATGAGCCTAATCCATTGCTGCTTACTCACTTTGAAGCACTCTCTTTAAAAGAGGATAGTCGTATTTTTTTGCCACTATGCGGCAAAACACTTGATATTGCCTGGTTATTATCTAAAGGTCATCGGGTAGTAGGCGCTGAATTAAGCGAGATTGCGATTGATCAACTATTTGAAGCGCTAGGGTTAACACCTGATATAAAAGATTTAGGTGATTTAACGCATTACAGTGCAGAAAACATTGATATTTTTGTAGGTGATATTTTTCACTTATCTAGTAAAGATTTAGGCCTATTTGATGCAATATATGATCGTGCTGCATTCGTTGCTTTACCTAGAGAAACGCGAGAGCGTTATGCAGCGCACCTGATTAAAGTGACCAGTGGCGCACCACAATTACTAATCAGCTTTGAATATAATCAAGCGCTAATGGCAGGCCCGCCATTTTCCATTAGCAACAAAGAAATTGATCAACATTTTCAAGCGGCCTATGATTTGTCATTAATCGCCAGTGAAGCGGTGGTTGGTGGGCTAAAAGGCAAGTGCGAAGCTGTAGAAAATGTTTGGTTATTAAAACGGCCAGCAATAACACGAGTATTTCATGAACAAACAATCAAACGGCCACAACAAGGAAAATGGAAAGTCATGCTCTCAGTATTAATATTGCTTGTTGTTGGCAGCTGGTTAGTTTATCAATATGGCTTTGATGCCAAAGTGGCCACAAGTGGTGCGGTGTTGGTCGGCATTTATACAGGGCTTATTACTTGGTTACTGGGTGTGATTACTTTGGTTCCTATCATTGGGCCAATCTTAGTTAAAGTGCTTACCCTGTCATTTATTTGGCTGCTCAATGCGGTTGGTTACGTGGTGGCTTATATTGCAATTAAGCGTGGTTACTCTAAAGACGTATTAACCTATCGTGGTCTAACCATTGCGCTTATTGTTGGTGTCATTATTGGTTATATTATCGCGCAATATATTTAATGTATTGTTGCCTATAATTACTAGCCATCAATTATTGTTTTATTCATAATGGCCTCCTATTGCTAATCATTTAAAGAAGAAAAATTAATGCTCATCTCTAGTGTAATGATTATTCTAGGCTTGGCTATCCTTGTGTGGAGTGCAGATCTATTTGTAGATGGTGCCGCAGGCGTGGCACGTAGCCTTGGTATGTCGACCTTGTTGGTAGGTATGATCGTGGTGGGGTTTGGTACCTCTGCGCCAGAAATGTCCGTATCAGTTTTATCTGCTTTACAAGGTAATCCAGGCATTGCGCTCGGTAATGCTTACGGCTCTAACATTACTAATATTGCTTTAATATTAGGGGTAACCGCACTCATTAGCCCCGTTGTTATCCGCTCACAAGTGCTTAAAAAAGAGCTGCCAATTTTGTTGATGGTGACGGTGCTCGCTTATTTTCATTTGCAAGATGGGCAAATTACGCGCTTAGAAGCATTTGTCGAGCTAGCTGTTTTAATCACCGTGTTTACATGGATGACATTACAAAGTAGAAAACAAACAGCTCAAGTGGATGCTTTAGTTGATCCATTGAAAGCGCAGGTTGAGGAAGCAATACAAGAGATTAAGCCACTAAAAGCTTGGACTTTATTGATTGTTGGTTTAATTTTACTTGTGGTTAGTTCGCGCATGCTCGTTTGGGGTGCGGTTAATATCGCACATATATTCGGTGTGAGCGATTTAATTATCGGCCTAACGGTGATCGCGATTGGCACATCACTGCCAGAGTTGGCAGCTTCTATTATTGCTGCGCGCAAAGGTGAGCATGATCTAGCGGTCGGTAATATTATTGGCTCCAACTTATTTAATACACTGGCTGTGGTTGGTTTAGCAGGGGCGATACATCCCATGCAAGTACCAGCAGAAGTGATTACGCGTGACTGGATGTTAATGATGCTGCTAACAGTGACACTGTTTGTTATTGGCCGTCGCCAACGAGCGGATGGTGAAAAAAGCATCAATCGATTTGGCGGTACTATTTTAGTTGTGGTTTATATTAGTTATACCGTTTACCTAATCAGCACTGTAGTCAACCTTTAGCTTAAAGTAGGGGTAATCTTATGCATAATGAACAAATTGCAATTTTTGCGGGCGGTTGTTTTTGGTGTACAGAGCCAGTATTCAGCCAGCTAAAAGGCGTGAGTAAAGTAGCGTCTGGTTACATTGGTGGGCATACAGAAAATCCAACTTATAAAACCATTAGCAATGGTGATACTGGTCATGCTGAAGGCATTAGAATCACCTATGATGAAAGTGTGATTGCTTACGAGATACTATTGGAAATATTTCTTGTCAGTCACGATCCAACAACGCCTAATCGTCAAGGTAATGATATTGGTACACAATATCGTTCTGCTATTTTTTATCAGGATGAAGCACAGTTTTTAGCAGCAGAAAAAATGATAGCAACATTTAATGCTGCTGATATTTATAATGCACCGATTGTGACAGAACTTAATGCAACAGCGACGTTTTATGTGGCGGAAGATTATCATCAGTATTACTTCGCTAAAAATGAAAATAATCCGTATTGTATGGCGGTAGCAGCACCTAAGGCTGCGAAGATACGCGCTAAATATACACAACTAATTAAAGCTTAAATTTCAACGCCTAAATTTTAAAGTTTAAATTTCAAGGTCGCTATATAAAAGCGTAGACAAATAGCGCTCACCAAATGATGGAATAATCACCACAATGAGCTTGCCTTTGTCCTCTGGGCATTTTGTCACTGGTTGTTACTAGCACAACAGTGTCGTTTTTAATCGTAGCCGCAGCCTCCACCGCATCAATAATAGAAACTGCAATACGGTCTTTCACACTATGCGCTGGGTTAAGTTATTCTAGCTTGCAAGCAATCGTGGTATCAATACCTGCTGCAACGCGGTTGAGCTTAACGAGCGGGGTATTGCCGACTAGTTCGGCGGTGTTGTTGGTGATGTGCATAGTGGTCTCCTTATTATTTCTGCCAAGCATCCCGTAAAGTAACCGTCCGATTAAACACTGGCTTACCTTCAACACTATCCACTCTATCTGCAACAAAATAACCATGGCGCTCAAACTGAAAGCTCGTCGCTGGTTTGGCTTCTTTTAGTGCCGGCTCTAGCTGTGCCTCAATGGTGTACATAGAATCTGGGTTAATATCATGAATATAATCACCCTCACTACCGCCTGGTTGGGCTTCTTTAAATAATCGGTCATATAGTCGAATGGACTCTTGATAGGCATGTGCGGTACTCAACCAATGTATATTGCCTTTTACTTTAACGCTATCGGCACCATCTGTGCCTGATTTTGTATCAGGCAAATAATCACAATGTACGACAGTTACATTGCCGCTAGCATCTTTTTCAAAGCCAGTACATTTCACTACGTAACCGTAACGTAAACGTACCATACCATCTGGCGTTAGCCTAAAGAAGCCTTTGCTAGGTACTTCCATAAAGTCTTCACGTTCTATCCACAGTTCACGCGTGAGTGGTATAACGCGTTTACCTAGTTCTGGCTTAAATGGGTGGTTAGGTGCAAAGCAATCTTCAACTTTTGACTGCCCATTAGCATCCACTGGGTAATTATCAATCACTAGCTTAATGGGGTTGAGTACTGCAATACGGCGCGCTGCTGATTGGTTGAGCGTTTCACGCATACAGTCTTCAAGAATCGTGTATTCGATCCAAGAATCTGCCTTGCTGACACCGATACGATCTGCAAATAGTTTAAAGCCTTCTGGTGTATAGCCACGCCGCCGCGTCCCTGCTAGCGTTGGTAACCGTGGGTCATCCCAACCATCAACGTGTTTATCTTCTACCAGTTGTATTAATTTGCGTTTCGATAACACAACGTATGTGAGGTTTAGGCGTGCAAACTCATATTGTTTTGGTAATGGTTGCTCAAAAAAGCCTGCTTCAGCTAATTTTTTAAGTAGCCAATCGTAAAATGGGCGTTGGTCTTCAAACTCTAATGTGCAAAGCGAATGCGTGATACGTTCAAGCGCATCTTCAATGGGGTGTGCAAACGTGTACATGGGATAAATACACCATTGATCACCAGTATTGTGGTGATGCGCACGGCGTAATCGATAAATAGCTGGGTCGCGTAAATTAATATTAGGCGATGCCATATTGATTTTAGCGCGTAATATCATGCTGCCATCTGGGTGTTTGCCATCACGCATTTCACGGAATATGGCTAGGTTTTTATCAATGCTACGGTCACGGTATGGCGAATCTTTACCTGACGTTGTTAATGTACCGCGGTTAATACGCATGTCTTCTGCACTTTGTGCATCGACATAAGCATGGCCATGTTCAATCAGTGCTTCCGCAGCTAGGTACATGTCATCAAAGTAGTTGCTGGCAAAGTATAAGTTGGTTTCTTTGCCATTACTGGTTTCATTTTGCCAATCAAACCCCAGCCATTGCACCATGTCACTAATGCTATCAACATACGCTTGTTCTTCTTTTTCTGGATTGGTGTCATCAAAGCGCAGATGACAAATACCACCATAGTCTTTTGCTAAACCAAAGTTTAAAAAGATAGATTTAGCATGACCGATATGTAGATAGCCATTAGGCTCTGGCGGAAAGCGGGTACGTATTTTTGCTGCGTCTATTTCACCGCCAGCTTGGTCTGCTGCATTACCTGGCTTACCAGCCCATTTTTTGTGTTCGTATTTGTTTAGGCCTAAGTCTTTTTCGATAATGGCACGGATAAAGTTAGAACCTGATGGTAGTGGAGATTTTTTAGACATGGTGCGACGGTAAAATTAAATTAAGGTGTATTTTACACGCATGAGAGGGCAATTGCTTTAATCCTTGATGCGCGCGTGCTGTGCTAAAATTTAACTCAGTATGAATTCACTTACTTTCCCAATTTTACGTTTGTTGGCAGACGGCAAATTTCACTCTGGCCAGGCACTTGCAGGACAGTTTAATGTCACGCGTGTGACTATTTGGAATGCAATACAACATGCACAGCGTTTAGGGGTTGAAGTGTTTAGTGTGCGTGGGCGCGGCTATAAGTTACCAATAGCGATTGATTTCTTAAATGAAACTGAAGTATTAAAAGCGATTGGTATACAACGCGCTTGGTTTACGCTAGCAATACTCAATGAAACGCCTTCTACCAACACACACTTGATGCAATTGGCGGCGCAAGGTGCGGCACATGTGACTTGTGTGGCAGCGCATGTGCAAAGTAAAGGACGTGGCAGACGTGGTAGAACGTGGGTTTCACACTTAGGAGCAAGTCTCACTTTTTCACTACTCTGGCGTTTTCAATGTGGCGCAGCAGCGCTTTCTGGCTTAAGTTTAGCTGTTGGTGTTGCGTTAATGCGCGCTTTAAATGAGCTAGGCATTAACAATGCGCAACTAAAATGGCCTAACGATATATTGATCGATAATAAAAAGTTGGCTGGCATATTGATTGATCTGCAAGGTGATTTGGATGGGCCAAGTGCTGCGGTGATTGGGGTAGGGGTAAATGTTAATTTGCCTGAGAGCGTGCTGAACAATATTGATCAGCCTGCGATTGATTTGGCAAGCGTTAGTGGTGACAATGTGAATCAAAATGCCTTATTGGGTATTGCGCTTAAGCATATGGCCGATGTATTAAGTGCTTTTGAAGCGCATGGCTTTTTGGCTATACGTGATGAATGGTTGCAGCATCATGCTTATCAAAATAAGACCGTGCGCATGTTATTACCTGATGGACGTGATTTACAAGGCGTCGTAAAAAATGTAGCGGATGATGGTATTTTGCTAGTAGAAACGGCACTGGGTTTACAGCGTTTTTCAGCAGGTGAGATTTCATTAAGGAGTGATGATTAGGATGCAATGGTGCGGGAGGTGAATAAATGTTGTTAGTCGTTGATATCGGGAATACACGCACAAAATGGGCTACGGTTAATGAAGCGGCTACATTAGGTAAAGTGCAGGCTTGTGCGAATATAAATTTAGCAAAATCAAAATTTAAGCGCTCTTTTTCTGGCGTTAAAAAAATGCTAATAGCGAATGTTGCAGGTGACGAAGTTGGAGCGATAGCAGCAGCGCTAGCACCTAAGCGTGTGCAAGTAACATTTGCAACTTCTCAAGAAAAAACTTGTGGTGTCGTCAGTAAATATAAACCCGCTGAATCATTAGGGGTCGATCGCTGGGCAGCCCTTGTTGCGGCATGGGAAATTAAAAAGCAGCCATGTATTGTTGTGAATGCAGGTACAGCGGTAACAATAGATGCCTTAGCAAGAGATAAGATTTCTAAAAATGGACTATTTATTGGCGGTACAATTATGCCTGGTTTGCATTTAATGGATGCAGCACTTAAAGAAAACGGTGCGCACTTAGCTGTGAAAGAAACGGGTAAGCTTGCCAAGTTTCCAATCAACACACAAGATGCAATGACAACAGGCAATATGAATGCGATTTTAGGTGCAATTATTTTGTTATTAAAGCAGCTTGAAAAGTACAGCGCTTACTTACCTAAGATTATAATAAGTGGTGGTGATGCAAATAATATTGCTGAAGCTTTAAAGCCACACCTAAAACACTTCATCATAGTAGATAATTTAGTTTTACACGGTTTGATTTTATTAGAGAAAGAGACTGTATGAGGTTATTCTTTTTATTATTAATACTACTTAACATCGCGTTATTTGCTTACTTTAATACGGATGTAATTGTGCCTAAGCCAGTTGTGGTGAACAAAGAACTGAATGCTGATATGGTGAGGCTATTAGCAGAAAAAGATTTAATAGCGTTGACTAAAAAAGCCACTAATGCAGTGAGCAATAAACTGACTCAAGCTGATTCTGGTTGTTATCAATGGGGTGACTTTTCTTCAAATAATTTAAGCGCGGCGCAAATGATTTTGGTTGAATTGGGTTTGCAGTCAGATGTTAAGAAAGGGTCTATACAGAAACAAGCGCGAAGGTTTTGGGTTTATTATCCCCCGCTTAAAACTGCTGCGCTAGCACAGCAAAAAGCAGGCGAGATTAAAGCGCTTGGTATTGATGAGTTATATATTGTTCAGGATTTAAAGTGGCGTAATGCGATTTCTTTTGGCTTATTTACTGAAGAGGCGCATGCGATTGCTTTGTTGAAATGGCTAAAAACCAAAGGGGTTAACAATGCAAAAAAAACATTACGGACGCAAGAAAAAGCGCTGGCTAGTTTGCTAGTCAAGGGTGTTTCTGAGGGTGCTGCTTTGCAGCTATACAAAATGCAGCCTGAGTTTGTAGGGACTAGGATTATCCTGTTGCATGACGCGCTCTACCGTGACAACAAAATGCAGCCTGAGTTTGTAGGGACTAGGATTAGGCCGGCTGCTTGCGCAACATAAATCGCTTCTAGCGTTACCGATATTAAAAAAGCCAATGATTAGTATTCACTAAACTGGCTTTTTTAATACTGTTTGTTGAGGTTAGCGTTTTTTAATATACAAATCCGTAATGGTGCCTTCCTTCATTTCAGCAGCAAAACAGATGGTTTCTGATAGCGTTGGATGTGCATGAATACTTAACCCTAAGTCATGTGCATCTGCACCCATTTCAATTGCTAGTACGGCTTCTGCTAATAATTCGCCAGCATTGACACCGACAATTCCAGCCCCAATTAAACGATGTGTTTCTTTATCAAAGATTAACTTAGTTGACCCTTCAGTGCGTGCTACCGAGATGGCACGACCACTAGCTGCCCATGGGAAGCTAGCTTTTTCAATAGCTAAGCCCTGTTCTTTTGCTTCGGTCTCCGTTATACCAGCCCACGCGATTTCAGGGTCAGTATAAGCCACAGATGGGATAGCCATCGCTTGGAACGCAACCTTATGACCAGCAATGACTTCGGCAGCCACTTTGCCTTCATGCGTTGCTTTGTGGGCAAGCATTGGCTGGCCCACAATATCACCAATGGCAAAAATGTGTGCTACGTTAGTACGCATTTGCTTATCAACGGCAATAAAGCCACGCGCGTCAACGGCAACACCCGCTTTATCGGCATCAATAATATTACCATTAGGGCGACGACCAATTGAAACAAGCACACGGTCATATACTTGTGTACTTTCTGGCGCATTTTCACCTTCGAAACTTACATGAATGCCATCTTTTTTCGCTTCCATGTTTGATACTTTTGTGGATAGCATAATGTTTTCAAAACGCTTACTCATGCGTTTTTGTAGTGGGCGCACTAAGTCACGGTCACAACCGGTCACTAAAGCGTCCATAAATTCGACAACACTCACTTTGGAACCTAAAGCATCATAGACGGTGCCCATTTCAAGGCCAATAATGCCACCACCAATGACTAACATACGCTTTGGTATGTCTGCTAGGGCTAAGGCCCCTGTAGAGTCCATAATGCGCTCATCATCGGGTGCCCCGGGGAACTTAGTAGCATGTGAGCCAGCAGCAATAATGGCACTATCAAAGCCAATGCTTGTTGTTTTACCTTCTTTAGTTGTTACTTCAATTTGGTTTGCGCTGGTGAATTTGCCATAGCCATTAATGACAGTGACATCGCGCTGTTTTGCCATGGCAGATAAGCCACCGGTCAGTTTGCCAACGACGTCATTGGCTTTCCAATTACGCAGATTGTCTAAATCAATATTGGGTTCGCTAAAGCTTACGCCATGGTGTGATGTTTCTTCGGCTTCTGTGATGACTTTTGCTGTGTGCAGTAATGCTTTAGAGGGTATGCAGCCGACATTCAAGCATACGCCGCCTAGCGTTGGGTAACGTTCAACCAGCACAACCTTTTTACCTAAATCAGCAGCACGAAATGCGGCAGTGTAGCCGCCTGGGCCTGAGCCTAATACGACGACTTCAGTGGCGATGTCATGATCACCTTTAGGAGCCGCCGCCGTCGGTACTGATGCTATTGAAGCAGGTGATTCTTCTTTTTTGGCAGATGCTATTGTTGCAGCTTCAGCCGCAGGCTTAGCAGCCGGCGCTTGCGATTGAGCATTAGTTTCAGCTTCTACTAGCAAGATTAAGCTACCTTCTTTGTCGCCAACCTTGACTTTAACGGCGTTAACGACACCTGATACAGATGATGGAATATCCATCGAAGCTTTGTCAGATTCTACGATGATGAGTGAATCCTCTTTTTCGATGGTGTCGCCAACGCTCACTAATACTTCAATGATATCAACATGATCAAAATCACCAATATCTGGTATTAATACATCAACTAAATTGCTCATTGTGAAACCTTAAAGTAGTAAGCGACGGACGTCGGATAGCATCATGCGCATGTGGCTGGTAAAGCGCGCACCATCTGCGCCGTCAACAACACGGTGATCGTATGATAATGATAATGGCAGCATTAAGCGTGGCTCAAAGTCGCCTGTTTCTTTGTTATAAACAGGTTTGTAAATAGCGCGTGACACACCTAAAATCGCCACTTCAGGGCAATTGATAATGGGTGTAAACATGGTGCCGCCAATACCACCTAGGCTAGAGATGGTAAAGCAGCCGCCTTGCATTTCCCCTACCTTGAGTTTACGCTCACGGGCTTTTTCTGAGAGTTCTATTAAATCGCGCGCAATATCCAGCACGTCTTTTTCTTGTACGTCTTTGACAACTGGTACAACAAGGCCATCTGGCGTATCACAAGCAAAACCAACGTTGTAATATTGCTTAAGAATCAAGCTGTCACCGTCGGCTGATAGTGAAGCGTTGAAATTGGGATATGCTTTTAAGGCGTTAACTGAAGCTTTGATTAAGAAAGCCAGTATAGTTAATTTAACGCCACGTTTTTCAGCATCTTTTTTCATGGATTTACGAAAATCTTCAAGATCTGTAATATCGGCTTCGTCAAACTGCGTGACATGCGGTGCAGTCACCCAATTACGGTGCAAATTTGCACCCGATAATTTTTTAATACGCGACAACGCTTTGGTTTCAAATTCGCCAAATTTACTGAAATCAATCACAGGCATGCTGAGTGTTGCTAGCGCACCAACGCCTGCACCCATGTTGTCACTACGCGGTTTAGCTAACTCACCTTTTACAAAGGCTTGTATATCGCTATTCAGAATTCTATTTTTAGCGCCAGAGCCTTGTACTAATTTCAGGTCTACACCCAACTCACGTGCAAATTTACGCGCCGATGGACTCGCGTGAGAACGTTTTTCTCTATTCGTTTCAACATGCGAACCGACAGGAGCAGGCTGACGCGCAGGCTGTACTTGTTTTGGTGGTGCTGGTGCAGGACGTGAAGGCGCTGGAATGGCCTCTTTTGCTGCTTCAGTAGCTGGCGCAGGAGCAGGCGTAGGTGTTTTTGCCGATGCAGCGACAGCGGGTGCTTCATCAGCTTTAGCGTCAACTGTATCAATGGTTAGGATTAAGTGACCTTTAGCAATTTGGTCGCCGACTTTAAGTTTCACTTCTTTTACAATGCCTGCAAACGGCGCTGGAATATCCATAGAAGCTTTGTCAGATTCTACGATAATGAGTGAATCCTCCTTTTCAATAGTGTCTCCAACGCTGACCAATACTTCAATGACATCAACAGAATCAAAGTCGCCAATATCCGGTACTAAAACATCTTTTAAACGCATTTATTTACTCCGTATCAATGACGTTAAATAGTCGCTGGGTTTGGTTTGTTAGGGTTAAGTTTGTACTTTTTAATCGCCTCAGCTAATTTAGCCGCCGGCACTTTTCCTGCTTCGCTTAATGCGGTTAAGGCGCTCAGTACAATATAGTTTCTGTCGACTTCAAAGAAGTCACGTAAGGCTTCACGGCTATCAGAGCGACCATAGCCATCTGTGCCTAATGCAACAAAGTCTCCTGGCACAAAGCGTTGAATTTGTTCAGCAAAGCTACGCATGTAATCCGTAGAAACAACAACAGGTCCTTTCGCATCTTTTAAGCATTCAGCGATATAACTAACACGTTGTTTTTTATCTGGGTTTAATAGATTCCAACGCTCACAGTCTATCCCTTCACGGCGTAGCTCTGTAAAGCTAGGTACACTCCATACATCAGCAGATATACCCCAATCTTTTTCTAACATTTCAGCGGCAGCAATCACCTCACGTAAAATCACACCACTACCCATCAGCTGTACTTTTTCACCCTTAGTTTTAGATTGACTAAAGCTGTACATGCCTTTTAAGATGCCTACCTCACAACCTTTTGGCATTGCTGGGTGGCTGTAGTTTTCATTCATCAAGGTGATGTAGTAATACACATCTTCTTGATTTTGTATCATACGCCGCAATCCTTCTTGGATAATCACAGCGAGTTCATAAGAGAACGTAGGGTCATAAGAGACGCAGTTCGGAATCATGGCTGACATTAAGTGGCTGTGGCCATCTTCATGTTGTAAGCCTTCACCATTTAATGTTGTTCTACCAGCCGTTGCTCCGAGTAAAAAGCCACGCGCGCGGCTATCGCCAGCGGCCCATGCAAAGTCGCCAATACGTTGGAAACCAAACATTGAATAGTAAATGTAGAACGGAATCATTTGCGTACCAGTGACGCTGTAGGATGTTGCGGCAGCCATCCAGCTTGAGAATGCACCTGCTTCGTTAATGCCTTCTTCTAATATCTGACCTGTTTTTGATTCCTTGTAATACATCACTTGGTCAGAATCTTGCGGCTCGTACAATTGGCCAATAGAGGAATAAATACCGAGTTGGCGGAACATCCCTTCCATACCAAAGGTGCGTGCTTCGTCTGGGATAATCGGCACCACATATTTACCCACTGTTTTATCGCGTATTAATGTAGAAAGGATACGGACAAAGGCCATCGTCGTTGAAATTTCACGCTCGCCAGTGTCCGTTAACATTTTTTCAAATGCAGACAGCTCAGGGACGCTTAATTCATTGCCTTTACGGCGACGCTTTGGTACATGACCACCCATCGCAGCATTACGCTCAGCAATGTATTTCATTTCTTGGCTGTCTGCATCAGGTTTATAGTAGGATAATTTTTCTACTTGCTCATCAGACAGCGGCAAATCAAAGCGATCACGGAATGTTTTTAGTGAGGCAATATCCATACTTTTCTGTTGATGGGTTGTGTTTTGCCCTTCGCCAGCATCGCCCATACCATAACCTTTAACTGTCTTAGCTAAGATCACGGTTGGTTGACCTTTGTGATTCACGGCAGCGTTGTAAGCAGCGTACACTTTATGTGGGTCGTGGCCACCACGGTTTAAGCGCCATATATCATCGTCCGACATGGCGGCAACCATTTCTTTTAGCGCTGGATATTTACCAAAGAAGTGTTCGCGGGTGTACGCACCCCCTTTTTGTTTAAAGTTTTGATATTCGCCATCCACACACTCTTCCATGCGTTTTTTAAGCAAGCCATCTTTGTCCATCGCCAGTAATGGGTCCCAATAAGAGCCCCAAACGACTTTCAATGCATTCCAGCCAGCGCCACGAAAGTTAGACTCTAATTCCTGAATAATTTTACCGTTACCACGCACAGGGCCATCTAGGCGCTGCAAGTTACAGTTAATCACAAAAATAAGGTTATCTAAGTTCTCACGCGCGGCTAATGAGATAGCGCCTTGTGATTCTGGCTCATCCATCTCACCATCACCACAGAAAACCCACACTTTACGGTCGCTGGTATCGGCAATGCCGCGGTCATGTAGGTATTTTAAGAAGCGTGCTTGGTAAATACCTGCTAGTGGGCCAATCCCCATCGATACGGTTGGAAACTGCCAAAAATCTGGCATTAACCAAGGATGAGGGTAGCTAGATAAGCCATTACCACCAGTTTCTTGGCGGAAATTGTCGAGTTGATCTTCAGTTAGGCGGCCTTCTAAAAAAGCACGTGCATACACACCGGGTGATGAATGGCCTTGAAAGTAAATACAGTCGCCGCCAAAATCTTCATTGGCAGCGCGGAAGAAATGATTAAAACCAATATCATAAAGTGTTGCTGCGGATTGGAAGCTAGCAATGTGACCACCCACGCCTGGGGATTTTTCATTGGCACGTAACACTGTCATAATCGCGTTCCAGCGTATTAATGCACGAATGCGACGCTCCATTTCTGGGTCGCCTGGTAATTTGGCTTGTAAGTGCGTAGGGATAGTATTGACATAGGCAGTTGTTGCGTTATAGGGTAAGTTGCTACCAGAGCGACGTGCTTGATCAATCATTGCTTCTAGCAAGAAGTGAGCACGTTCTGTGCCTTCATTTTCAATAACTGACAGCAATGCGTCTAGCCATTCCTGGGTTTCTTGCGGGTCAGTTTCAGTCAAGCCGATTTGCGGGTTTGTTGCCATGCGTGAGGTTTCTCCGTGTTGCTGTAGTACGCGTATAATCTTTTTGGGATGTCGCGTAAATAAACGTGAATAAAGCTGTTCTTAATATAAGGCGATAGTTTCGCTTTATTAAGCTTTTTGGTCAAGTTAAAACATAATGTGTCATACCCGCTGATGAGCGTTTTGCTAAATTTGCTTAAGATAATATACAAAGGGATGGAGAGATTAAATGTCGTTAAAATTAACACAAAATGCAGAAATTGCTAGTGAAAACACGCTATTTTCTGAGAAACACATATTGATTGTGTTGGATTGCCAAGTAAAAAAAGACTTTCCTTTTGCGGCTGCACTGCAAAATAAGCTTAAGCGTAGTCAATCAGAATTTAAGGATTTACTGAAAAAACCTTTAGGCTTAGATTTGCCGAATGGTAGCTTAGTGAGTTTTATCGTACTCGATAAAAAGCGCAGTATGTTCCAAAAACATAGCCTGTTACGACAAGCGCTTAAACCCTTATTAGATGAATCACCAACTTCATTAGCAATATGTGTATTGGGTGATGATGAAGTAAAAGAGGCTAATGCTTGCGCTGCCTATTATGTGGCAACGGTTAACGCTGCCGAGTTACCTAGTCATAAAAGTAAAAAGCAAACAACATTTTTAAAAGCGATAAGCATTCATGGCTTTAAAGCCGTGCATGATTATGGCAATGTAAACGCACGCGTAGCAGGTAATAGCCTATGCCGCCAATTAACCATGCTACCGCCTAATGCGCTAACACCTAGTATATACCGCGAAAAAATAGCCAATTTAGTCAAGCAATATGGCTGGAAAAGTGAAGTGTTTGATATGAAAGCACTTGAAAAAATGGGTGCTGGTGCTTTTGTAGCGGTGGGGCAGGGCTCAGACCCACAAGATGCAGCGATTGTACAGTTAACTTATGACCCCAAAGGTGCGGATAAACATATTGCATTAGTGGGTAAAGGGATCTGCTTTGATACTGGCGGCCATAATTTAAAACCTGCAAAATATATGCAAGGCATGCATGAAGACATGAATGGCTCTGCGGTTGCATTAGGGATATTGATGGCAGCAACCGAAATGCAATTACCGGTAAAAATTGATTGCTGGTTGGCGATTGCACAAAACCATATTGGCCCATTGGCGTATAAACAAAATGATGTAGTGACAGCACTTAATGGCATGACAATTGAAATTGTGCACACCGATGCAGAAGGGCGCATGGTGTTAGCCGATACACTGACATTAGCATCACGCCAAAAGCCAGATCTGATTTTAGATTATGCGACATTGACAGGCAGTATGGAAGTCGCAGTAACTGATCGGATGAGCGGTGTGGTTGGTAATCGCCCTGAGTTGCTTTGTAAGGCGGTAGGGGCAGGCATTAAAGCGGGTGAGCGTATTGTCGCTTTTCCATATGAAGAAGATATGGATAGCGATTTAGAGAGTGATATTGCCGATACTAAGCAATGTACCCTAGAAGGTGGTGGCGACCACATGAATGCGGCGCGCTTTTTAGGTAAATTTATTGAGAATGATGTCGCGTGGCTACATGCAGACCTATCTAGTACAAACCGAAAAGGTGGGCTAGGTGCGGTGCAATCGACAGTCAATGGCTTTGGTGTAGGTTTTGGTTTAGAAATGCTTAAGACAATACTAGAACAATAGCATTAAAAGAGTACGATACATGACGGTTGCGCTTTACAAATTTCTGGATGACTTTTTAGACTGCCTTGCGTTAAGCATGATATGAAAGATACGCATGTACGGTGCGCTAACGTTTTTTTGAGCGGTCTTTTTGCCGCCTGTGCGCGTAACAATGGGGAAGTACGCTAAAAACCACTTTCTCTAATGAATATAGCTGCGATGTGCTTAAATGTCGTTGGTAGCCAAGCGCGCGCTTCGGTTTGTATCACAACATTGCCAACAGCCATACTTTCTAAATTGGGTTGTGCGTTTAAGCGTACCTGAATTTTCACCAATCCTTTTTTTGGTGTTAGCTCATCACCTGGCAAAGTGACGATTGGCCCACCATGTTGGGCATCTAACATTGGGTGCGGCAGGGTCACTACCCTAGCGGCACCATCAATTTCAGTGACTGTTCCTAGTAGACGTTGCAGATGTGATCGTAGTAAGTGAATTTAAAATCCATAACCTTATAGTTTTTTAGTAATTTTATATATAACGCAGATTCAACAGCCAAGTGCATAATTTAAGACTTAAATGGGCCAGATGAGGTTATCGAGGATTTCTTACAAAGGAGATCCAAAATGCTAACAGCTTACCACCATCTGACCCGAGACCAACGATG
>WASW01087763.1_pt1 | contig 80544 bp, 77 predicted proteins | sample 5698521 | NCBI WGS metagenome assembly WASW01 (sample SAMN11175560, study PRJNA528189) | sponge metagenome | isolation source: marine sponge | host: Leucetta | place: Antarctica: Western Antarctic Peninsula, King George Island | collected 2013-01
GGCAGAAGGGATTCTCGCGGATGAGGCATTGCAACCTTTATAACCGCCTCTCTTTATTGCTCGGTATTTTCGTTTGATTCCACTAATTCATCAGGGATCATTTTTTTGTTTTTGATTCCCAATATTTTTAAATCATCCGCTCTTTTGATGAGATTGCCTCTTCCCGATGAAAGATGCTTGAATGTGGAATCGTAGGCATCTTGCGCTTGCTTGAGACGATTGCCAACTTTTTCAAGCTCTTCAACAAAGGCGACAAACTTGTCATACAATTTCCCCGCATCGTCTGCAATTTTTTGAGCATTACGATTCTGATATTCATGTTGCCAGAGGCTTTGAATCGTGCGAAGAGTCGCCAGCAGTGTCGAGGGACTCACAATGATGATATTCTTATCAAACGCCATTCTGTAGAGATCCCGATCATTTTCAAAAGCCAGCAGAAATGCTGATTCAATCGGGATGAACATGAGAACATAATTGAGCGATTTGATCCCTTTTAAATCCTCATATTTTTTTTCACTAAGTTTATTGATATGATTTCGAATTGAAGTGATATGTTCTTTAAGAAACCTGTTTTTTTCATCCTCTGATTCTGCTGAATGGAAGCGTTCATAAGAGGTCAGCGACATTTTTGAATCCACAACAACGTCTTTTCCTTCTGGCAAATGGACGATCACATCTGGTTTAAATAACTTCCCCTCCTCATTGTGAAAACCGCCTTGGACTTCATATTCTTCACCTTTCCGTAAACCAGACATCTCAAGAACACGCTCTAAGACAATTTCTCCCCAGGTTCCTTGTGTTTTAGACTGTCCTGTCAGCGCTTTCGTTAAATTATTGGCATCTTCACTGATATGTTGATTGAGTTCCCGTAGATTTTCGATTTCCTTGGTGAGTGTCAGTCGTTCTTTGGAATCTTTATCATAAGTATCGGTCACCTGTTTTTCAAAGGTCGTTATTTTTTCTTTCAGTGGGTTTAGGAGCGTTTCCATTTGCGCTTTGTTTTGATCTGTGAATTTTTTACTTTTGTCTTCTAAGATGGTGTTCGCGAGATTTTGAAACTCTGTTTTCATTTGTTCTTTGGCTTCTATCAGCATTCTCAATTTTTCTTCAGAATGTTTCTTTTCTCCTGCTAATTCAGTCTCCAATGCTTTTTGCGCAACAATGGTATCGGTCAAACGAGACTCGTTTTCTTTAAGGGCAATCCCGCTCTGATTCAAGAGTTCTTGAGTTCTGAGGAGTTCTTCAGTTTTCGCGTTCAGTCGTTCACCAAGCATTGCCAATTGTGGGGAATATTCACCCTTGATTTTCTCCTCTAAATGGCGAAGTTGTATTTTAAAAAATAACCACATTCCGAGGATTCCGAGGAATAACCCCAAGAAAAGTCCGCCAATAATATAATAGTTTTCCATTGATTCAATTCTTTAAAAAAGATTGAGTTTCATGAGTTTTCATTGAAAGCCTCTTGAGAAAAAAAAATTCCTAAACCTTCTCCGCACTCACCACCACATCGAAATTAACCGCCAAACTCTCAAAATGTTTACGCCCACATCGAATTTTTTCTGCTTCCGAGTTACGCAATTTCTCAAAATCTTTTGTCCCTTTGGTTTCACGAACAAGATAAATCGTTTCATCATCGCATTTCACCATTGCCCAATCGGGATTGTACTCACCAATCGGAGTTTCTATCTTGAACCAGCTTGGCAGTTTCACAAATAGTTTAATATCTTCCCGTTTATCAAGGTCTTCCGCAAATTTTCGTTCCACTTCACTGTCATAGACCACCGCATCATAAACGGAGTTTTCCACATCAAGACGATTGTTCAGATAACTCAAGACTTCCCGATCTTTGAACAGTTGCATGCTCCATTCAGTCATGCCTTCAGTGAGTTTTTCATATTTAATTCCGTCAATCATCAACTTATGAAGCTCCCGTTTGATAATTCGTCCAACGGCATCCATGAATTTTTGAGGATTGATTGCGAACTCTACTAAACGGTTAGTTTTTGAAAGAATCTGTACCAACGTTTTTCGAGTGAGTTCCGTTTCTTTTTGAAGATACGCGATAATATCGGGTAACCCGCCCGTATATTCGATTTCGGATTCATTCCCTCTTATGTTCTCTGTCGTAACGCCCTTATTTTCCACAGTCAGCAAATCTTCACGATAAGAAACTTTGACCGGTTCAATCGGTTCCATTGTTTCAATCGCTTCGATTGCGTTGGTGATAAGTTTTTCAGTTTTATATTCAACGGCATAGGTCGTTCGATGGTTGATTTTGTTCCAAAGTGCTTCAAATTCAGGATCGAGAAAAACCTGTTTATTGATCTTTAATTTTCGTGGTTCCTCATCTTTCTTAATATGACGTTCCAATTGATATGATTGCAGAATTGAGATAATTTCTGCTTCCATTGGCTGAAATTCAGCAGACAATCCGAGGCTAAAATCAGGGGCTTTGGGATTGAAAGTAAGTTGAATTTTTCCCTTCTCATCAATAAACCCTTTTGACTTTAACTCTTCCCATATTTTTTCTGAAGTATCACGCCCAAATGGAATTTCTTGATCATCCACGACTTTAGTAAGTCGAGAAAATCCAATTTTTGGCACTTTGCCGAAAGTCACCCCACAATCGTCTTCATATTCGTTTTGAAGTTGAGAGGCAAAATCCTCATAACTCTCATTGGCAATGATCGTGAGTTTGTTGATATTGTCATCAAAAATGCGCACTCCTTCTTGATTCACAGGCAAACGCAATCCGCGACCAATCTCTTGCCTTTTTTTCACAACAGATCCCGTTTTATTTAACGTACAAATTTGAAATACGTTGGGATTATCCCAGCCTTCACGCAGGGCGGAATGGGAAAAAATGAATTTAAGCGGTTCTTCCATTGAAAGGAGTTGCTCTTTATTCCGCATGATTTTCGCATAAGTCTCATCATCATCTTTTCTGTTTCCGTTGGTATCTTTGAACACCCCTTTCTTATCTTGAGAAAAATACCCGTCATGGATTTGCTCGACATCATAGTCATTCAATTCCTTGTACTGAGGGAGCTTGATAAGTTTTTGATAATGTTGCTCAAAAATTTCTGCGTATTTTCCTTTCTGATTGTTGCCATCCTCATCATACAATCGGTAATTTGCGACTCTATCTATGAAAAAGAGGCTCAGGACTTTGATCCCTTTTCCTTTCAATTGGAGTTCTTTTTCCAAGTGTTTTTTGATCGTTTTTTCAATTTGTACTGCTTGTAAATCCTTCTCAATACCGCCTCGTTCTTGCCCTAGATTGAGCCTTCTTCCGCTAGTGAACTCCACAAATTCATTTCCTGGTTCTGCGCTGATATCCGAAATTTTAAACCCGTTTTGGTAAACAGCCCTTTCATTGGACAGAATATATAAATCGGCATTCTGTTTTACCCAAAGATCTTTTGCTTTGATTCCCGAATTTGTCATCAGTTGAATGCGGATTTTCGCACGGATACCTTTTTTGTTATTGACATCAAGGAGCTTGATATACGCGTCATTTTGAGCGTTTTCGCCCGTGACGGATGCGACGACAATTTGTTTGACAAGCCGCTTTTCATACGCTTTGATTGGATCAAGTTTATAAACCAGGTTGTAGAGATTTTTATGCGTGGCAGAATAGCGAAATATCGCCAGTGGGTTTAGTGATTTGATCGCTTCTTGAGCTTTAGAGGTATTATCCACACTTTGCGGTTCGTCTATCATTAAGAAGGGTTTGGTTTTCTGAATAAACTCAATCGGTTGGTATCCCGATAACTGATCACTTTCTTTATGGATCACCGAAATATCTTTCTTGTTGAAAGCATCAATATTGATCACCATAATTTGCAGTTGGTTACTGGTGGCAAAATGCCTGAGCCGATTCACTTTTCGACTGTTGTAGACGAATGATTCAAATTCAATATTATTATACAGTGCTTTGAAATGGTCTTTGGTGATTTCAATATTTTTGAGCGTCCCTTCCCGAATCGCCACACTTGGAACCACAATGATGAATTTTTTAAAGCCATATTTTTGACTGAGTTCAAAGATGGTGCGGAGATACACGTATGTTTTTCCGGTTCCTGTTTCCATTTCCACAGAGAAATTCATCCCATATTCTGCCAGTTTTTCTTCAGCGGTCGCCTCCAGCTCATTCTCTTCTTGAATTTTGTCAAGATTCTTCCAAATAGCCTCTTTGGAAAGGATGAGATTATTCCCATACCCCAATTCTGTTTGAAAGAGATTGGTATCATTTTGGAAAGCAATTTCATAATCTCCTTTACGCAGAGGTTGCCCGTCAAACAAAGCCACCATGCTTTTTACCGCCGAAAGTTGATACGCTTGTCTCGAATCGAATTTAATTTTCATCGCTAAACCGTGCTAAAATTTAAAACGCCGTGACTCTTCATGATCTGCACCGCGTTGGTTTTGAGTTGATCGTTATTTTGAAAGCCTGCATCCAAACAAACCACTCGTGAGGCGCTTCTTTCCGCAATCCCTCGAATGACTGCCATAGTCAGTTGCTTTTCAAGACAAATGAGCAATTCGCCTTCTGCAATAGAAAAAACGATTTTTCCTTCAATAGTGAGTTTTTCAAGCGGAGTCGTCAATTCAAAACCAGATTTCAACAGGATTTCGTATAAAATAGATTCTTGGGAGGATTCGGGAGAAATATGATCCACATGGATTTCCAGTTGTTCGGTAATAGCTTCTGGTGTTTTCTCTACATCGGCATTCCAAAGATTGAAATTGGATTTTGCGAGTTTGAAAACTTTGAAACCTAAATCCAGCGCCGATTTATCTTCTTCCAGTAAATTGCCTTGTGCGGAATTTTGCTCTTCCTTGATTTTTTTAATAACTCTTCTTATTCGTTCTTTGCCAATATCGGCAATGGTTTTATAGCCTGCTTTATAGGCTTCTGAGTTTTCATCACAAAGTTCTGGCAGTTGCACCATAATGAATTTTCGGTTTCCTCCATCTTCTTTATTCAGGTCAAGCACAGCTTGAGCAGTCGTGGAAGAACCGGAGAAAAAGTCGAGAATTAAAGCCTTTTCATTTTCAATAGATTGAATAAACGTTTTAATTAAAGATGTAGGCTTAGGGTAGGAATAATAATTTTTACCTTCAAAAAGACTCTCAACTTCAATTCCTCCACCACTTTTCAAGCTCAATATTGATCTTAATAATAAGGTTTCAACGTCTTTTAGAAATTTAACTAAACTAGGCTGAGTATCTTCATCTTTATCAAACCAAATTTGTCCACAAATAAATGTTCCATCATGCAATTCGTTTACGTTGTCATAATCAAGAAGGGAATCAAACGTTTCCTTTTTCCAGCGCCATCCACGGTCTGGCACTTTTACTGGTTTTTTAGTTATGGGATGAAAAACATCATAACCAGGACCAATAGTTTCCGCATTTGGCCAACTGACATTTATTTTCCCCCATAATTCATATTCTGCACTTAAAGAATTATAAAGTGTAATCCCGCGGTCATAGCCCTTTTTATCATACAACTGCTTAATTTTTTCTTCTGCTTTGGGTAACTCCTTCTTCGCTCGTTTTAATTTATTTACCAAGGTACTTATTTCTTCTAAGCCATTTTTGGGCATAGTAAATACATGGTCAAGATCCGAATCCTTGGCATAGAGAAGAACATATTCATGGATGTTACCAATTTCTTTATCGTTTTTTGGTATACGTTTATTCCAAGTAATGCACTCAATAAAATTCTCTTCTCCAAAAATTTCATCACACAAAGCCCTCAAGTTTTTTACTTCTCCATCATCAATCGAAATAAAAATTACTCCATCATCTTTTAACAAGTTCCTTGCGAGCTTTAGTCTTGGATACATCATATTGAGCCACTTGCTGTGAAAACGCCCGTCCGTGTCCGTATTTGTCGCAAATTTCCGTCCATTTTCATCGACTTGTTCTGTATAGGAAAGGTAGGTTTCCAGACTTTCCCCATAGTTATCAGGATAAATAAAATCCTTGCCGGTGTTGTAAGGAGGATCAATATAGATCATTTTTACTTTCCCCAAATAGCTTTTTTGGAGAAGTTTCAGGGCTTCCAGATTATCGCCTTCAATGAAGCAATTTTCCGTTTTCTCAAAATCAACACTCTCTTCAGGACAAGGAACCAAGGTCGCAATGCTCTGCTGTTGAATCGTTTTAAAACAATCCGCTTTCCCCGGCCAATTCATGCCATAGCGTTCTTTGCCAACATCAATTTGCTCTCCAAGTGTCAATTTCAGTTTGTTCCAATCTATTTTATTGCCTTCTGTGAATATCTCAGGAAAAAGCTCTTTCAATTTTCGTAATTGTTCCGCAGGAATATCCATCGAAGTCAGAGGAAGTTTCTTCAAATCCGCCATAATTTTTTGTGTATTGAAGGTTAAATAATGCGCCACTTGATCAAAAAAAGTGTCTGTTCAGAAACTTCCATAAAACTCTGCAATTTTCTCAACCACATAGTCCTGCATCGCGGCTGTCAATTCAGGATAAATGGGAAGCGCTAAAACACTCTGAGCCGCTTGCTCGGATTCAGGAAAATCACCAATGCCGTAGCCAAGGTTTTTAAAGCATTCCTGGCGGTGAAAAGGGATCGGATAATAAACACGGGCGCCAATCTGGTGTTCTGCCAGAAACCCCTGCAATTGATCACGCTGAGCGACACGAATGACATATTGATTGTAGATATGATAATTCGCCAATCCCTGATTTGCGTGGGCGGCTTCGGGAAGGCGCACCTGTCTTAAATTCCGTTGTTGGAAAAGTTTCGTGTAACGTTCCGCGTTCCGTTGCCGTGCCTGGTGCCATTGATCGAGGAAAGGCAATTTGACCATCAACACCGCGGCCTGAATCGGATCCAACCGAAAATTTCCGCCAACCACGGCATGGTGGTATTGCGCACTCTCGCCATGCGTTCGTTTGAGTTTGAGCATTTGAGCGATTTGAGCGTCATTCGTGACCACCATCCCCGCATCTCCAACGCCTCCTAGGTTTTTACTTGGAAAAAAAGAAAAACACCCGATTGCTCCCAAAGAGCCTGCCCGTTTGGCTTCATTGTCAAGCAAATACTCCGCGCCAATCGCTTGGGCGGCATCTTCAATCACCGGAATTTGATAACGATTCGCAATGGCAAGAATCGAAGCCATGTCCGCACATTGCCCGTAAAGATGCACCGGAATAATCGCTTTCACTTTTTTTTGTTCCGCAGCGCTCATCTTATCCAAAACCCGCTCTAACGCTTGAGGAGCCATATTGAAAGAAGCGGGGTCGATGTCAACAAAAACAGGCGTGGCGTTCAAGCGAGCCACGACCCCCGCTGTCGCAAAAAACGAAAAATCGCTGGTGATGACAAGATCTCCCGGCGCCACTTCCAAGGCCATCAACGCGAGCAATAAAGCATCGGTTCCTGAAGAAACGCCAATGGCATGAGAGGTCGCGGTATAATCCGCAACAGCCTGCTCCAATGCTTCGATTTTAGGCCCCATGATGTATTGAGTGGAATCGATGACCTCTGTCACTGCCGCGATGATCTCTTCCCGAATGCCAGACAATTGTGCCTTGAGATCCAAGATAGGAACCGTGTTTATTTTTTGATTTTTCATAGCATTTTTCAATAGATTTAAAAAAAGACCCAAATGTCATACAAGGCATGGGTGTAAGCGGCCACTGCGAATCCTCTAAAAAAATAAATTCCCGTGAATATCAACCCCGCAATCCAGCGGAATAAAAAAGTATACAGCGCCAAAGGATCCGCCAAAGGGCCGATATAATGGCTCATCGAAAATATAAAAGAAGCCGCAACAATCGCCACCAAGGCCGAGAGAAGCGCACTTTTCAATAACGGCTTCAAGCCAAAAAATAAGACGTTGAGCAGAATCACACGAAACAAAAACTCTTCAAACAATCCTGCACCCAAAGAGAGTGCGACATTTTGCAGAAAACCGCCGGACATCGGAGCGGCCATAAAAATAGGGCTGAGGATCAACCGAATCAGCGCCCCAAAAAAAATACTATAAATCACGGATTCTATAAAAATTAAACCCAGATATCGCCACTTGAGCTGGCCATATTTGGCATGAGCAAAAGGGATCATTGCCATCAAAATGGTGATCATCACAAAAAAGGCTTGCTGGGAAGTGAGGTCAAACATGACCAGCAGGTTTCGCAACCAGACATCGGCGGCATTGCGTATTTGCCAATAACCGGACTGAGAGATGGCCAACAGCACTTCATAGACAATCAGCAAAGGCAGGGCGGCGACGATTGAATAATAGGGATTGTGGGATTCCTGAAAATACCCGTGTGGGATGATTTTTGTAGCCATCGTCAAACCTGATAATAGGCTCTGTACCACTCAATAAATCGTGGAATGCCTTCCGCAATGCTGACGGCAGGTTCAAATCCATAAAGTTCTTGAATCCGATCAATATCTGCATAGGTTTCCGCCACGTCGCCTGCCTGCATGGGGAGATAATGGCGTTTGGCTTTTTTACCGAGGCAGTTTTCGATCACATCAATAAAATGCTCTAAATCCTCAGAGCGGTTATTTCCAATATTGAGAATCTCATAAGGTTGGGGATGCTCCAGGCAGGCCAAGACTCCTTTGACAATATCATCAATGTAGGTAAAATCTCGCTTCATTTTTCCATGATTGAACACATTGATTGGCTCTCCGTCTAAGATCGCTTTTGTGAAGAGAAACAAGGCCATATCCGGTCGCCCCCAAGGGCCGTAAACCGTAAAAAAACGCAAGCCTGTCGTCGGAAGGCCGTAAAGGTGGCTATAGGAATGGGCGAACAATTCATTGGCTTTTTTGGTGGCGGCATAGAGAGAAATCGGATGATCGACCCGATCTTCCACTCTGAAAGGGAGGGTCTTGTTTTTCCCGTAAACCGACGATGACGAGGCATAGACAAAATTGGAGATGCGATGCTGTCGCGCCAATTCAAGCATATTCAAAAAACCTTCCATATTGCTTTTTTGATAGGCGAAGGGATGGGTGATGGAATAGCGTACGCCTGCTTGAGCGGCGAGGTTGCACACGACTTCGATCTGATGGGTTTGAAACACCGTTTCCAGTTTTTCATAATCAACCAAATCGTGAGGATAAAACGTGAAATGGTAATTTTGTAACTGTGCCAGTCGCGCTTTTTTGAGTTGAGGATCATAATAATCATTCAAATTGTCAATGCCGATCACCTGATGCCCCGCTTTTAAAAGTTGGAGGCTTGTGTGGAATCCGATGAATCCGGCGGAACCAGTAATGAGGTAGGTTTTCATAGTTTTTTTATCTTGAGGTGAGCTTGAAGTTTTTCAGGCACGGTGCATTTGCTTTGGGGAGCCGATGGCAGACACGATTCTTAAAAGCTCTAATATTCAAGATTTAGCAATAATTTTCAAACTTTTTAAAATGATTCGATATTCCATTGAATCCCTGCTGAGAACAAGATATATTAGGAACCCTTGATTTCAGGGATGCGAGTAAAAAGAGTCTGTTTTCAAAAGTTGAACAGCCAATGACATGATGGATTTATGGATTTTGAAAAAAGTATGCTGACCCCCGAAGAATCAGCGATTATTGCAGAAGAGTCGATGCTTTTGGCAAAAACTCAGAGTGCTTTGACACTGCAAGCCTTGCCCAAGCAACAAAAAAATTACTACGATGATATCCTAGAGCTTCGTGATTCCTTGTCAGAATCTCGGACAGATGACCTCCCCGCGGTGGTCGCTCACATGGAACGGCTGGTTTATTTGGCGCGGCAGCAGGAAAAATCCACGACGGAACTCCCGGCCAATCGCCTCAATCCTTATTTTGCTCATATTCGTCTCGAAGAGAAACATCGAAAACGCGATATTCTGATTGGCAATCAACATTGTGCGCTGGATCATTTGACTTACCCCATTGTTGATTGGAAACACGCCCCGCTCAGTCAAATCTATTACCGTTATCAGGAAGGCGATGAATACAGCGAAGAATTCGGCGAGAAAAATATGGAAGGGGTGCTTTCACTGCGGCGAACCCTTTCTATTGAAAATGGGGAACTGAAACGCATCGATACCCGCTCTTACAGTTTGATCCAGACAGAAGACGGCTGGCAACGGAGAGAACGTCAGATTTCTCAGCTCCAAGGGGGCAGTGGCACGGCAACGCGTCCCGTCAATATCACGACTCATCAAAAAGGCACCGGGCTTGGTGAGCAATCTTATCGGAAAGACAAATACCTTCAGGAGATCTCGGCCTTGATTGATCGCGAACAGTTTGAAATCATTACCCGTCCTGAAACCGGAATTGTGGTGATTCAAGGAGGTGCTGGTTCTGGAAAAACCACCGTCGCGCTCCACCGTTTGGCTTATTTGGTGGCCTTGAAACCCCATTATTTCACGCCTGCCCGCCTGATCACGATTGTCTTTAATAAAGCCCTCGCCAAATACATTTCCAAGGTTTTACCAGCTTTGGGAGCAGAAGCGACGCAATCTTGGGTTTATCAAGATTGGACGGCTTATTTCCGGCGGCGGTATTTTCCTAAACTTCCCAATCAATACTCCGAACACACGCCAGTTTCCGTGATTGAGATCAAACGCCACCCCGTCATGTTGCAATGGTTGAAAAACGAAATCCAGGCTTGTGAAGAGGAATTTTATCAAAAACTGAAGCGTGTTTTGTCTGAAATCCCTGAACAAGAAACGGCCTTGCAAGCATGGGATGCCTTAGCGCAGAGACCATTAGCCCTGAGGATTCTCCTCTTGAGTCGGTGGAGCCTCGGACAGGAAGAACTGCTCAGGGTGCCTGCCTGTCCAAATCACGTTCTCAAAACACGCATCCAGCATTTGATTGCAGATCTATTCCCTGATTTACAGCAAGATCCCACCAGCCTCATTCTCACTATCTGGGAAGAAGGGTTCCTCCATCAAAGTCGGCTCGAAGCGACTTTCTCTGAACTCGCGCCGGGTGTCTTCACTTCCGCTCAATTTAAAGAGGTTCGGGAGTGGTCACTGAAGAATTATGAAAAGCGCCACTATGCAGAAGTGGTTTTGAATGAAGACTATCTCGAACCTCCCGGACCCGAATCTCAAAAGCTCGATGAAGATGACGATACCTTACTTTTGTTATTGTATCAGATGACAATGGGGTCGTTTCGGGGAAAGAAAAAGAAGCCAATTCAATACCCTCATATTTTGGTCGATGAAGCCCAAGATTTCAGCCCTGTCGAATTGAAACTCCTCCTGAACACCACTCCCCCGACACGGCGAAGTCTGACCTTAGCCGGAGATTTTGATCAACAAATCACAGTGGGGTCACAATTGGGGAATTGGTCTGAAATGTTCAAATACCTCGATTTGGAAGATGCTTCCATTGCTCCTTTAAAAATTGGTTATCGCTCCACCCATGAAATTATTGAAGTGGCCAAGGCGGTGATTGGGCCCCTCAGTGTGAATCAGGAATGGAATGCCGTCCGGCACGGCGGGCCAGTGGAATTGTTCAAATTTCAAAATCATGGACACTTGATCAATTTTTTAGCAGAAATCCTGATTGAAGTCGGTGTCCGAGAACCGGCGGCCAATGTCGCCATCTTGACACGCTATAGCTCTCAAGCCGATCTGATTTTTGAAGGGCTACACAAAGCTGACGTTCCCAAGATTCAACGGGTCAAAGATCAGGATTTTTCTTTCACGCCTGGCATTGAAATCAGTGATATTTTCCAGGTCAAAGGGTTGGAATTTGATTATGTCGTGCTCATTGATGTTGATGAACAAACCTTCCCGGATGACACCAAAGCGAGAAATCTTCTCTATGTCGGTGTGACCCGTGCCGCTCATCAATTGTGGGTGATGACCTGTCGGCAACCCTCCCCTTTGCTTCCGTTGGAGCTGATGAAAGATAGAACCTGATTCGCATCATCTGGAAATGCCACCCCGCTCTTTTACCATTGAGTGAATTTTGTGCTACTTTGACAGTTGTTCCCGTTGATTGGCTGTTGCGTAAAAATGATTGTTCCGAAACGCACCCGCTTCTTTGACAAAAACCACATCGATTTGAGCCAAGGCTCCATCAAAAGGACGATTGTGCCCGCCAAAAAAATCATAGGCGACAAAACCACAGGTTTTCATGTAGGCGATCACATCATAAAATTGCGGGGCTGTTTCATAAAATTCAAAAAAAGAGACTTCGAGCAAGACCAATTCTGTTTGTTCCAACGTTTTCGATGCTCCTTCGAGGACCGCGATTTCGGCTCCCTGTACGTCAATTTTTAGCGCAAACGGCCCTGCTAGCTGATGTTTTTCACACAAGCGATCAATGGTCGTAATCGGGATTTCGCGCGGAATGCCATCCACTTTTTTCCCATCGGCTTCTTGATAGATGGAAGATGCGGAAGGATCCGCATGCACATTCAGGATCATCCGATCTTCTGTTTTGCCAACGCCGGTGAGCACATAACTCCCCTGATACAACGAGCAAATCCGTTGCAAGGCTTCTTCAAATTCTTCAAGCGGCTCAACGAGAAAATGGTAGGCTTGTGGAAAGGCTTGATAGAGCGGAAAAGTTCCCGTCGCAACCCCAACATCCAGCACTGTTTTTGGTTGAAATCCGAGGGAAGTCACATGCGCTAAAACTTGCGCCATCGTTCGTCGTGTGCTTTTTTTATGAATGTCGTATCCCATTTGATTGAAGAGCTTTTTGGACCATTGGAGGAAGAGTTGTCTCATGTTTTCCTTTTGCGAGGATGAAGATTGACAAGGAGTGCGGTTCAACTGACGCACAAGAAATGCCTGTTTTCAAAATAAACGATTGAGTTTCAAAATGATTCTTCCTCATCAGCGTGAGATTTTCAAGAGAAATGCTGTCAAAAGTTAGGAAACGCTGATCGGGTCAATGTCTCTCGCGGTGATTATTTTATATTGGCATTCTCAAGCGCACATGATAAATTTTCACCTCACAAACAAGTCACTTGATCTCACCTATTGAGGCATTTCAATTTTTTTAATTCCTTCCGTTTCATCATAACCAATCGTCTATGCTCGATATCAAAACCATTCGTAACCACCCTGAACAAATCATTGAAAATTGCCGCAACCGCAACCTCCAGATTGATATTCATCAATTGTTGGAATGGGATGAACAAGCGCGTCAATTGAAAAGCGAACTCGATGCCATCCGTCAACGGCGGAATGAGATCAGCCAGCAGATGAAGAACCCCATCCCACCAGAAGAGCGGCAGCCTCTGATTGAAGAAGCTAAATTGCTCAGAGAGCAGGCTTCAGAAAAAGAAAAAAGCTATCAAACGGCAGACCGCTCACGTCAGAAATTGCTCGCTCAGGTTCCCAATTTAACTCACCCTGATTCGCCGATTGGCCAAACCGATGAAGACAATCTTGCTTTGCGAGAAGTGGGCACGATTCCAGAATTTGACTTTGAGCCTCAAGACCATCTGACGTTGATGGAAAATTTAGATTTGATTGATTTCGAAGGCGGCGCCAAAGTCGCCGGACAAAAATTTTACTTCTTAAAAAATGAAGCGGTTTTGCTGGAATTTGCCCTGATTCAATATGCCTTGAAAGTCGTTCTGGAAGCAGGATTCACCCCTTTCATCACACCGGATTTAGCACGCATGGAAATTTTGGATGGCATTGGCTTCAATCCTCGTGGTGAAGAAACTCAAATTTATTCGATCAATGATTCCGATTTGTGCTTGATCGCGACTTCCGAAATCACACTGGGAGGCCGTTTGAGCAATCAGGTTTTCGAGGCAAATGAATTCCCCATCCTCCATGCCGGGGTTTCTCATTGTTTCCGAACAGAAGCCGGAGCCGCAGGGCGTGAATCAAAAGGGCTTTACCGAGTCCATCAATTTTCCAAAGTCGAAATGTTTATCTTCACGCATCCTGATCAATCAGACGCGATGCACGAAACGCTTCGTGAAATTGAGGAGCGGATTTATCAGGAATTGGACATTCCCTATCGTGTGGTTGATATTTGTACCGGCGATTTGGGGGCGCAGGCCTATCGAAAATACGATCTCGAAGCCTGGATGCCCGGACGCGGGAAGTGGGGGGAAGTCACTTCGACCTCCAACTGTACGGATTATCAATCCCGCCGTCTGAACATTCGTTTCAAAGATCCGCAAACCGGCAAAAACCGATTTGCGCACACGCTCAACGGGACAGCCATTGCGGTATCCCGTACTCTGATTGCTTTGATCGAAAATGGGCAACAAGCCGATGGCTCCATTCGTTTGCCAAGTTGCCTGGGACTGCCTGATATTGTCAGGCAACAGAACAAAGGGGCAAAGACGGAAGGCGACGTAGCGACCCCGCAAAAAATAAACTGAGTTGTCAAAAAATTATCAAACATCCACATAACCATTCAAATGAACGTATCCAATTATCATCCGGTAGTGACTATTTTAATCGGCCAGTTTGATATTTCTGATAAAGTCTTTGCGCCTTATCGTGAGCAATTGCTGGAGAATCGGATGGATTTGATGGCCATCAAAGAAATTCTCTTGAAATCCAAAGTGGTCAAAGAACCGGTTTATCAGGAAGCCATCGCACGTTTTTATGAGTTGGAGTATCGCAATCGTTTTGTGGATCTCAGCGGGATGGAAAGTTTTACGGGCATCATTCCGATTCGCTATGCTAAGAAGTTTATGTTTTTTCCAGTCAAACGAAACGGTGATAGCTTGGAAGTCGCCGTTGAAAATCCGGCTCAGATGCAACCCATTGATAACGTCGCCGTCAAATTAAAATGTCGGGTCATTCCGATTGTTTCCAATCGTCAGGCGATCACTGACCTGATCAACCAAGCCTACGAACGTTCCGGCACGACTGAGCAAGCCATTGATGATTTAGACACTCAAGGATTTGAAAATATTTTAGAGGAAGAAGCTGAGGAATTGCTGGACTCCATTGATGAAGAACCCGTTAAACGTTTGGTCAATAGTCTCCTCTGGCAGGCGGCTCGTGAAGACGCAAGCGATGTCCATATCGATCCTTCTCCCCGCGAAACAAATGTCCGTTATCGTATCGATGGGGTCCTTTATAATGTTTCAACCATTCCGAAGAATGCCCATTTGACGGTGATCAACCGGATTAAAGTGATGTCGCGGTTGGATATTGCTCAGAAAGGGATGCCTCAAGATGGTCGAACGAGGGTGCTGGTCGCAGGGAAACGGGTCGATATCCGCGTCTCGACGGTTCCCACGGTTCACGGGGAAAAAGTGGTGTTGCGTTTGCTCTATCAAAGTGAAAAATTGATGAATCTGAATGATTTAGGATTATCAAGCAACATCCGTGCTGGCTTTGATCAAATTGTTCATAAAACCGGAGGGATTATCCTCGTCACCGGCCCCACTGGGAGCGGAAAAACAACCACTCTGTATGCGGCCTTGGGCACGTTGGATCGCCATGCCAAAAATGTGATCACCATCGAAGACCCTGTTGAATATAAAATTCCCGGATACAGCCAAATTGAAGTCAATCAAAAACTGGGACTGACCTTTGCGAATGCCCTGCGTTCCGTTTTGCGGCAAGATCCCGATATCATTATGGTTGGGGAGATGCGTGACACGGAAACCGCGCAAATCGCGATTCAATCGGCTCTCACGGGGCACCTCGTTTTCAGCACGGTGCATACCAACAATGCGCCTGCCACCATCACGCGTTTGATTGATATGAAAGTGGAGCCTTTTCTCGTCACCTCCACCATCATTGGCATCTTGGCCCAACGCCTGGTACGCCGCATCTGTTCCCATTGTATCGAATCCTATCTCCCTCACCATGAACAATTGCGTGAAGTGGGGATTTCTGCTCAAGAACTGGAAAAAGCGGGAGGAAAATTGCATCGAGGCAAAGGGTGTGAGCATTGCCGGGAGACAGGGTACCACGGGCGCATCGGCATCCATGAGTTGCTTTTAATGAATGATGAAATCAAACAGGTCGTTTTGGAAACCAGTGATGAAAATAAACTCAAAAAAGTGGCCATCGAGACAGGCATGATCACATTACGCATGGATGGCGCCCGGAAGGTGCTCCAGAAGATGACCACCATCGAAGAAATCCTTTCAGTCACACGGGAAGGGTAGGCATTTCATCATGTGGTTTTATATGGCATTTATCAGCGGAATTGCCGCCTCTCGCCTTTATGAGGTTTATCTCTCCAAACACTATCTGCGTCTTGCTCAAAAAGAGGGAGAGGCTCATGAGATCCCGGAAGGTATTTATTCATGGATGGTACTTTTCCATGCAGGCTGGTTGCTGGCTTGTGTCGCGGAAGTGGTTATTCTGAATCGGCACTTCTTCCCTCTCTGGGGAACTTTAATGCTGATGGGATGGGGGTTGGCTTTTGCCGCACGAATCTTCATGTTGAAAACCATGAAAGATTCCTGGAATGTCCGCATCATTCATCGCGCCCAACAAAAAGTGATTTGCACTGGATTTTATCGTTATATCCGCCATCCCAATTATCTGATTGTCATCATCGAAATTTTTTGCGTCCCGTTGATCCATAACGCCTATCTCACCGCTTGTATCGGCTCCTGCCTCAATGGTCTGCTGATCTGGAAACGCCTCCAAAAAGAAGAGCCTTATCTTGCCTCCCTCCCCGAATATCATCAAAAACTAGGGCATCTCCCTCGTTTCATTCCACGAGAAGTGGCCAATTTTTTCAAAAAATGATTGCGGAGAAATGGGGGTTTTAGAAGCGATTCTTGAAGGAAAAACCGAAAAATCATTGGTCGGGGTGAAGTGACTCGAACACTCGACCTCGTCGTCCCGAACGACGCGCGCTACCAGACTGCGCCACACCCCGATTATCTGTCTGTATTGAAAAAAATGAATATGTCAGAGTCTCAAAAAATGAGCAATTCAAATTTTAGGCAATCCCCCACTTTAAGGCCGTGCGCTCTTTATTGAGAAATCTGTTCTGTTGTTCCTGGAGAATTTGAAGGGGAGGCGGTTCCCTGAGTTTGAGGAATCAGCACATTCTGCGGGGCTGCGTTGGATTTGAAATAAAGATCCAGCAAATGCACGATTAAAAAAACAATCCCAATGAGCGCAAAACTGATCAAGTAATTTCTTAAAATCCGAGGCATCGGGTTCCTCAAAATCAATTTTATTTTTCGTCAGAAACGGGTATTTCCAGATGGAGTTCCAGAGACAGCACCCCTTCGCTGAGCTTCGGAGGAATACGGATTGTCATGTTTTTTGAAGGAAGATTGAACAGATATTCCCATTCCCCACATCGGCGTTTATGAATCAGAAATTCCTGCTTTTCCCGCTGAGGAGGTTCCTCAATTTTGCAGGAAATTGTCAAATAATCAGGAGTGAGATCCACCTGAATGTCTTTTTCTAAAACCCCTGGCAGTTCTAGTTCAAGATGCAAAATCTCACCGATTTGATAAAGATCATAAACTGGGCCCCTGTTGTCACCAGTGTTTTGTTCTTCTGCTTCTGAGTGAAAGAGTTGCGTGCGTTTTTGGATCTCGATCAGATCTCGACCCATCTTTTGTTGTTGTTCCAAGGATTGTTCTAACGAATGCTCTTCCGACATGATTTTCCTTTGTCAAATAAATTTTATTGCGTCTCTTTGATATGAAATAACAAATTTTGATCTTTTGATAAAGCTCTTTCCTCTCAAGACGATTTGCCTCCCTTTTTTCTTCTCTGTTGAAGGAGGAATCGGATCTCCCTCTCTCAAAAACGAAAAACATTGGCCTGAATTCTCTGGAAGTCTTGAGGAAATATAATCTTACTTTTCGTCAATTCGGAGCTTATTTTGAGGTTTCCGTTTTTTATTTTCTAAGATTGCGATCCGCCACAATTTTCATCAATCTATCCATTCGGTTAGGAGGGAAAATGCCAGTAAATCCAGCATGGTTGGAGTCAGTCAAAGAAGCGCCGCTTGACCCCGATTTGCCGATTTGTGATCCACACCATCATCTTTGGGATCATCCCGAACACCGTTACCTTTTGGATGAATTGCTGAAAGATACTGACAGCGGGCACAATGTCTGCCAGACCGTGTTTGTGGAGTGCATGTCGATGTACCAAAAAAATGCTTCTGAGGCGATGAAACCAGTCGGGGAAACCGAATTTATCCAAGGCATTGCCGCTCAGAGTGCCAGTGGTCAATATGGAGAAACCGGGGTGGCCGCTGGGATCATAAGTTTTGCCGATCTCCGCTTAGGAACGGCGGTGAAACCCGTGCTGGAGGCGCACATTGCTGCCAGCAAAAATCGCTTTCGAGGGATCCGACACGCCTGTAGTTGGGATGCCAGTGATGCGGTAAGAAATTCTCATACCAACCCTCCTCAAGGTCTCTACCTGGAATCTAAATTTCGCGAGGGCTTTGCTTGTCTGGAAAAATACGGGTTGCTTTTCGATGCCTGGCTTTATCACACGCAATTGCTGGAACTGGCCAATTTGGCAAAGGCTTTTCCAGCAGTGACCATCATTCTCGATCATGTCGGAGGCCCTCTTGGGATTGGGCCTTATACAGGGAAACGAGAGGAAATCTATGAAATTTGGAAAAAAGGGATTCTTGAATTGGCCGCCTGCCCGAATGTGGTGGTCAAGCTCGGTGGACTCTCCATGCCAATCAACGGCTTTGGCTGGCATAAACGAGCAATACCGCCAACTTCAGCAGAACTCGCAGAAGCGACAGCTCCTTATTTTCTCTTCTGTATTGAGCAATTTGGCGTGAATCGCTGTATGTTTGAAAGCAATTTTCCTGTGGACAAAATTTCATGTTCGTACACGGTTCTCTGGAATTCTTTCAAACGAATCGTCCAAGATTTCTCATCAGCTGAAAAGGCCGCTTTATTCCATGATACTGCCGTGAGGGTTTATTCCTTGACTTCCGCCTAGCTTCTTTTTTCTATTGGAAAATGAGCGAGCATTTCGATTCCGAGCAATTTTTATTTATTGGAGAGTTCCACCCCAGTTTGGGAAGTGATTCGCCCGTAATGTTCAATCCGGCGATGGCGAGCAAAGTTGAAGATTGTTTCCTTCGCAAAATTGCAATCATCAAGATCGCAAGTATGGACAATCAGCTCATCCTTTTCGGTTTGAGCTTCAACAACAATTTCACCATCAGGATTGACAATCAAACTGCCGCCAATCAAGGGATGGCCATCCTCAGCGCCAGCTTTGGCAATGGCCACAACCCAGGTACTGTTTTGGTAGGCTCCGGCTTGAGCCACCAAACGATTGTGGAATAGGCGTTTTTCCGGCCCTTCTGTCACCCGCTGTGAATTGAAAGAAGGGGTGTTGTAGCCGAGCAAGATCAATTCCACGCCTTGCAACCCCATCACGCGATAAGTCTCCGGCCAGCGGCGATCATTGCAGATGCACATCCCAACGATACCGTTTAGGGAACCAAAAGTTGGAAATCCCAAATCCCCTGGTTCAAAGTAACGCTTTTCCAGGTGTTGAAAATCTCGTTCAGGATCAAATTCCGCATGTCCCGGAAGGTGCACTTTCCGATATTTCCCGACAATGCTTCCCTTTTTATCAACGAGAATGCTGGTGTTGAAATTCTGCCCCTCTGGCGTTTTCTCAGCATAACCAAAACTCATCGCCATTTCATACTCACATGCCTTATCAAATAGAGGCTGAACTGCCGGATTGGGCATTTGATGTTCAAACCATGAGTCAACTTCTGTTGGATCTTCCATGTACCAGCGAGGGAAAAAAGTGGTCAAGGCGAGTTCTGGATAAACGACCAAATCACATTTTTGCGCTTTGGCTTGATTCATCAAAACGATCATCCGCTCAATGACCTCTGCTCTCGTATCTGATTTTTGAATCGGCCCAAGTTGAGCACCGCCAATCGTGATTTTACGCATAATCATTTTTCCATCATTAACGTGAAAATTCTAGGATTCTTTTTTCTTAAAAAACCCGGCAACGGAATCTTTAATCACAGCACCAACCACGGAACCAGCGTCAACGACATTGTCCTCAGAAGCATGCTCAATGTCTTCACCCGCTTCGTGTTTTTCAAGAAGGTTTTGAAAGTTTTTCGTGAATTGGTCGAACATTTTGTTGTTGACGGCATTGATCATCCGTGCGCCAAATTGAGCGATCCGCCCAGAGATCGAAATACTCATGGTGCATTCGACTTGAGTGCCACTGCCCGCATCGCTAAGATTCATTTCCATCTCCATAGCGGCACTCCCTTTGCCGTTTTTGTCCGTCCCTTGGCCTTTCAAACTGAACTGATAATTTTCCGCATCGAGCTTAGTGAATTCGACTTCTCCATCAAAATCGGTAGTGACTGGCCCGATCTTGACTTTAATTTTACCTTTGTATTTGTTTGCTCCAATCTCATTGACCAATTGCGCACCGGGCAAGCAGCGCGCGATTTTCCAGGGGTCACTGAGGAATGACCAGACCGTGTCTTTACTTGAACTGGCTTCGAATTTCTTTATTTCTTTGACTTCCATAATATCCTTGTGGGGTTATGTGGGGTTATGAGGTTCCTTGTTCGTTGACGGCTTCCAATAATGCTTCCCATCCCAAAGTGGCGCATTTTCTTCTTGAGGGAAATTGCCGAATCCCGGCAAAGACCTGTAACTCTGGATTTTGTGTTGATGCGTCCAGTTCCTGTTTAGGATCAATCAAAATTTTAAAATCTGAATAGAGCACTTTGATTTCTTCCAACTCTTTTTCATAAACCACCTTTGTCATGATCGAAGCAGAGGCAATCGAAATGGCACAACCTCTTCCGCAAAACTTGACATCATCGACTTTGCCGCCCATCATTTTCAAATCCACATGGACTTGATCGCCACAAATCGGATTGTCTTTAACCGCTTGATGGGTGGGATTTTCCAATTGACCAAAATTTCTTGGATTCTTTTGATGATCAAGGATCGTTTTCTGATAAAGTTTGAGAATATCGCTCATGGGAAGGATTCGCAGGGTTGATTTTTGGGAGAAGAGAGATCACAGGTGGATAAAAAAGAAATTTTAACATGGCTTGAACGAGATTGGCAACTTTTTATTGGGAAGGCACGGGACAATCGCCTGGCGATCCAATGGCTGCAATCCCCATTTTATTGGGAGCTGAACGGAACCATTGCCACGAAGTAGCCGGATGGATTTATTTTGACTGATTTCCAAATTCCTTGTAAAATTTTAGGGAAAAGTATTTGTTCTATGACATTTTTTGAAAGGTGAAAAGACAATGAAAGATATATGGGATGAGGTGATCAAATGGTCTGAAGAAAAGCCGTCTTTTGCGGTTGCCAGGGTGATCAATACTTGGCGATCTGCGCCAAGAAAAGCTGGGGCGGCGATGTTAATCGATCCGGAGATGAAAGTCGTCGGTTCGGTCAGTGGTGGCTGTATCGAGGGAGCCGTGATTGAGGAAGCCCTCAAAGTTATGGAAACTGGCGAAACAAAGCATCTCAATTATGGGATTGATGACGACACTGCCTGGTCAGTCGGTTTAGCCTGTGGGGGCAAAATGCAGGTGTTTTTGGAAAAACATTGGGCTGTTTCAAACAAGGATTCCTCACAAAAAATCTGGGAGCATTTAAAGCAGGCAGTTCAAGATAAAAAATTGGTGGTGATGCTCACCAGCATTGATCATGCGGACTCGATTCCGATGCTCGTTTATGAAAATGGGGGCACTGTCGGAGCTTGGGATCATTTTGATGAGAGATTGAAGACTCTCAGCTTAGCAGCCCTCAAATCTCAAAAAAACGACACGAAACCTTGGGGAGAGGAAACAATCTTTTTCCATACCTTCCCGGCCCCGGATCAATTGATTATCATTGGCGCAGGACATATCAGTATTTCGCTCGTTCAATTGGCTCATCAAATGAATTTTGAAACGTTTGTGATTGACCCTAGAAAAATTTTTGCCACGGCAGAAAGGTTTCCGGTTGAACCGACAAAAATCATTTCTGAATGGCCGCAAGATGCCTTGAATGATTGGAAATTTCATCAAAATACCTATGCCGTTTTTTTGACCCATGATCCAAAAATTGATGATCCGGGAATGCAAATTCTACTCAAAGAACCGATCCGCTATATTGGGGCGTTGGGGAGTCGAAAAACTCACGCTAAACGAGTCCAACGGCTCACAGAAGCTGGCTTGAGTGCTCAAGAAATCAAGCGGATCAAAGCGCCGATTGGTCTGGACATTGGCGCTGAATCTCCTGATGAAATCGCTTTGAGCATCCTTTCGGAAATCATTCAGGAAAAACACCGAATTACGGATGAATCGCCAGAATGATTTTGCCGATATTTTGATTGGATTCCATGTACTGATGGGCTTCACTCGCATTTTCCCAGGGGATCGTTCGATCAATCACGGCTTTGAGTTCGCCGGTTTCAAATTTCGCCAGATAGGCTTCTGCGAATTCTTTAGTGAGCCGTGTTTTGTAATCAAAATCTCTATTTCTCAGGGTGGAGCCAATGATCTTGACTCGTTTTCGGAGCACGGTTCCCAAGGGGATTTCTTTACCAGATGCGCCTCCCAATAATCCGAGAATCACCTGGCGGCCATCCATCGCGATACATTTCATATTTTGAGCCAAATAAGAAGCTCCCACAAAATCGACGATAATGTCTGCCCCTTTACCGGAGGTCGCTTCCAGGACTTTTTCAGCAAAATCAGCTTCTTTATAATTGATCGCCAAATCTGCCCCAAGGTCACGGCACGCTTGTAATTTTACTTCAGAACCCGCGGTTACCATCACATTGCAATGGCTCAATTTTGCTAACTGAATTGCCGCAGTCCCAACCCCACTCGCTCCGGCATGGATCAAGACGTTTTGCTTTTCTGCCAATTCTCCCAACCACACCAAGGCTTGGAAGGCGGTGAGATAAACTTCGGCAATGCCAGCCGCTTCTTCAAAGCTCAAATTGGCAGGGATCGGCATGGCCATTTCCTCATGCGTCACGGCATATTCGGCATACCCTCCCCCTGATAAAAGCGCAAAAACGCGATCGCCGACTTTCCATTTTTTGACCCGCGCCCCGACTGTTTCAACTTCACCGGCCATTTCCAAACCAATCACCGGACTGGAGCCTGGAGGCACAGGGTATTGCCCTTTCCGCTGTAACGTGTCGGCACGATTGATTGCTGAGGCGTTCACTTTCACTCGAATTTCATGTTCGTTTATTTCCGGTAGCGGGGAATCCCCTAAATAAAGTTGTTCCGGGCCGCCCGATTCTTTGACCAATACTGCTTTCATCGCTTTGCTCTTTTGAGAAGTTAATCATGTGGTTTTGAAATACTAAAGCCTGCCTTTCATATCAATTGCGGTATCGTACTTGTTTTCTCCCAAAGCATCAACTCGCTCTCGCCGTCTCGACAGAGGCCGCTACTTCTTCCGATTGAGAAAACCCGCCATCATGCGCTGTGGTTCATCGGTTTGGTAGGCACGAGCAAAATAACCAATTCCTGCTTCAATCGCTTCTTCCAGAGGCAATTCCTCCCAACGGTTGATCAATTCCTTTTGTAGCCGAATCGCTTGAGGGCCAGCCTCGCAAATATTTTCCACACATGCCTCCACTGCCTGGTCCAGTTCTTCTTGAGGAACTAACCGTTCGATCAATCCGCAGGCAATTGCCTGATCCGCATTGAGCATGTTTCCCAATAAAACGAGTTCGCGGGTCTTTCCCCAGCCAATCAATTGAGGCAATAAAGCCGCTTCGATGACGGAAGGAATCCCGACTCTGACCTCCGGCATGCCAAATTTTGAAGAGGCAGAGGCGATTCGTAAATCACAGGCGGCCGCGACTTCCAAGCCTCCTCCTAAACAGTAGCCCTGGATTTTAGCAAAAACGGGGACGGGCGTTTTCCGAATGGCTTGGCAAAGCTCATGTAAACTTCTGATAAATATCCGCGCGCTTTCTTCATTCAAATTCGCCATTTCTCCAATATCCACGCCTCCGATAAAAGCGGCATCCCCCCAACCCGTTAAAATGATCACTCTCAGGTCTTCATAGCTGAGGGTTTCTTGAAACGCGGCGATGGTTTCGAGGATGATTTGGCGGCCAATAATATTCAAATGTGTGCGTCCCTTGATGGCAATGGTGGCCACTCGTCCCTGATTTTTTACGCTCTCCCATTGAATTTCTACCCGTGGTTCATGATCTGTTGAAATCTTTTTCTCGCTCATTTTTGTTTTCTCGTTTTGATGGTTGACTGACCTTCTCTGCTGGATAATTGTGCAAAAGCTTGGTATGGATGGAAACAATTGACTGAATCATTTTTTTTAATCTGGACACATTTTTGAATCTTCCCTCAACAGGAATTTTTTATGACTTCTATTTTTACTAAAATCATCAATGGCGAAATCCCTTGTGAAAAAATTCATGAAACGGACAACACGATTGCTTTTTTGGATATTGCTCCTTATATTTTTGGACACACACTCGTAGTCGCCAAACGGGAAGAAGCTCGGCTAGAAAATCTCCCTCCAGCAGAAGCGGCGGCTTTGATGAACTTCATGCAAGAAATCGCGAAAGCTGTCAGCCAAGCCTATGGTGGCTGTGATTATAACGCTTTTTTATACAATGGGCCAGATGCAGGGCAAGAAGTCCCGCATCTTCATTTTCACATTATTCCCCGCCCACCTGGCGCATCGGTCAATTTTAAAACACGACTCAGTTACAGTGATGACGAGCGGCAACAAACCGGTGATAAAATCAGAGCCTGCCTCAAATAACAACGCCTGACGTTTTTTGTTAATTGAGTTCTCGAAGCAGACTTGTGAGTGTTTCAAAAACAGATTATATGAATACCAGCAGAACGGGAAGATGGCCAGAATTTTTAGAAATTCGCAAGATTTGATAAAAATGAATGCCCCCCTGCAAAGCAACCTGGTTGCGATCCTGATGGCTTCCGTGATCTGACAAAACCGCGGTGTCGCGTTTGATGAAATGCCTCTTGTGCCATCTTGAGGTGAACGTGTTTTTTTGACTAAGGAGAAGAAAATGAAAACAGAAAAAATTGAATATAACGACAATGGTGTGACCCTTGAGGGATACATGGCTTACGATGATCAGGTTTCCGGAGCGCGCCCGGCGGTCTTGGTTTCTCATGCTTGGGCGGGCCGGAGTGAATTTGAATGTCAAAGAGCCGAAACTCTCGCAAAGCTAGGTTATGTCGGGTTTGCTCTAGATATGTACGGCAAGGGAGTTTCAGGAACCAGCAATGATGAAAATATGACGTTGATGGCTCCTTTTATGGGAAATCGTGCTTCCCTGAGACAACGAATCACTGCCGCATTGACGACCGTCAAGGGATTCGATGTGGTCGATTCCGGAAAAATCGGGGCGATTGGTTTTTGTTTCGGTGGCTTGTGTGTGCTGGATTTGGCACGCAGTGGCGCAGATGTGAAAGGGGTGGTCAGTTTTCATGGCTTGCTCAATGCTCCTGAAAATTTAGCCAATGAACCGATTATTTCGAAAATGCTCGCGCTTCATGGTCAAGATGACCCGATGGCTCCTCCAGAGCAGGTAGCCAGTTTCCAAAAAGAAATGTCTGATGCGGGAGCAGATTGGCAACTCCATGCTTACGGAAACACATTGCACGCGTTCACCGCTCCGGAAGCAAACGATCCTGGTTTTGGAACCGTTTACAATGCTGATGCCGATAGACGGTCTTTGCTTGCTATGAAAAATTTTCTTGAAGAAGTTTTTTTGGGATAGGCTTTATCAAGGCGGATGGATCGAGTGGAGCCGCTTCCAAGCGGTTCCTTTGAAAATGGCTTTCTATGATAATTTTAAACACGTTCAAATCAAAAAAGTAACTATTCTATTTTAGAATCGCTATGCAGATTAAAAGTATCAAAACAAAGATTCTTCTCTCGACGCTTTTGATTGTCGCAGTTGCGGTTTTGATCACCAATGGGCAAGCCTACTGGGTCGCCAAAGAGGCGATGATTGCTAAGACTTATGAAAATTTGACGGCGATTCGTGATTCAAAAGCACGGCAGATTTCCGCGTTGGTTCGTGAAAAAAAATTATTGGTCTTTACCCACTCCAGCGACCAAAAAATCATTGATGCGATGAAAGCGTTTCGAGACGCTTTTCAAACACTGAAAAAAAAATTACCCGCCACTGATATTCCGTATTCCGAAGCATTAAAGCCGTTTTATCAAAAGCAATACCTGCCTCGATTCAAAGAACTGAACGGGAGTGCCCCACTGTTGGCCAAAAACTGGCCTTCGAGAGAAACCACTCATTATTTGCAATACCACTATTTAGCCGAAAATCCCCACCCACTTCATGAAAAAAAGCGATTGATCGCTTCTGGTCAATCCTCCGAATACCACCGAATTCATGCCAAATACCATCCCAAATTGTGCGAACTTCTTGATACTTTTGACTATCAGGATGTCTATCTCGTTGATCATAAAACCGGAGACATTGTTTATTCCTGCGCTAAAGAAATTGATTTTGCGACCAATTTGTTAACGGGAGTCCACCGGAAAAGCAATTTAGCGAAAGCGTTTCGATTCACCCATAAAATCGGTGTTAACTCGGTTGTCAAAATGTCAGATTTTGCTCTGTATGCCCCGTCCTTCAATGCGCCCGCTTCTTTTATTGCTTCCCCCATTCTTGAAAATGATCAACAGGTCGGGGTTTTTATTGCACAAATGCCTGTGAAACCGATCAATCAAGTGATGGCCAATGACTTTAAGTGGTTTCGGGAAGGCTTAGGGAATACCGGAGAGACGTATCTGATTGGCAAAAATTACAAAATGCGGAATGATTCTCGGTTTCTTCTAGAAAACCCTCAAGCATTTTTTGAACAGCAAAAAAGCAGAGTCGAGCCGGCTGTATTTGCATTGATGAAAACTCATGAAACCACCATTTTGTACCAGGAAGTTCGGACGGAAGCCTCCGCAGATGTGCTTCGTGGCAATTTAGGGACAAAAATCGTCAAGAATTATCGAGGGATGCCCGTGGTGAGTTCCTATAAACCACTTTTTATTCCAGATGAAGAGGATTTAGAATGGGCGATCCTTTCAGAAATCAATGTGCTCGAAATCAATGAACCCATCGTCGAGCTTCGGAACCGGATCTTGCTCATCACGCCTTTTATCACTTTTTTTATTATCGTGGTCGGGTCGTTCATTTCTGGGAATTTAACCAAACCGATTTTACTCCTGACCAAGAGTGCCAAAAAATTGAGTGAAGATTTATCGACGCGTGTCTCTGTTGAAACGACAGACGAAATCGGCACTTTGGCCACAACATTCAATCTCATGGCAGAGGAGTTGGAAAATGCTGAAGAAGCTTTGAGAATTTCTAAAAACCAATTGAAAGCACAAAATGACCAGATGCGAGCCGATTTGGTGATGGCCGCAGAAGTTCAGCAGTCCATGTATTCCGCAATCACGGTGCCCCCCTTTCTGCAAATGGCCACCCAATTCATTCCGCATTCCGAGGTTTCCGGTGACCTTTATCATTGTTATCACAATCAGGAACGATCGTTTGATTTTTTTCTAGGAGATGCCACCGGGCATGGGGTTTCTGCGGCACTCCTGACAATTATGGCCAATTTTGCGCTCCATGAAAAAGCCTCCGAAGCCTCCATTCCGAAAACATTGGATTTTTTAAATCAAATGCTGGATGAGCACACGCCTCAAGAAAAATTCGTCTCCGGGTTTTATTTGAACATCAATGCCGATGGCCGCTTGCGTTATGCCAATGCGGGACACCCGATCCCTCTGGTGATTCCTCAAGATGGCGGAGATATTGTCAAATTGGATCAGGCGGTTGGGATGATTCTCGGCGTTTTTCCGAAAGAGATTTCTTCTTATGAGGAACATTCTGATGCCTTAAAACCGGGGGATAAGATCTTCCTCTACACCGATGGGATTACGGAAGCATTTAATGAGAATCAGGATATGTATCGGATTGAACGGTTAATCGCTTTTTTAGAAAAACACCGCAACACCCCTCTCGAAACCACGCTGGTCGAGCTGTTGGAGGATCTGAAAACTTTCTCCAATCAGCGCCCATCTGATGACGACATCTCCATTTTTGCCTTCCAATACCTGCCTCAATGAAACGGATTCAAGCTAGCGATATTGAGCACGAAAATGCCGAGGTGTGACGTTTTTAAACCGTTTGAAATGGCGGTTAAAATTAGACAGGCTTTCAAAGCCGCATTCATAGGCGAGTTCGGTGATATCATGATCGCTTTCAATCAACCCGATACAGACTTTGTTGATGCGCAAACGGTTTAGAAAATTATTGAATGTGGTTCCGGTGATTTTTTTAAAGTAACGGCTGAATGCTTCGGGGGACATGTGAACGAGTTTGGCAATTTCAGTTTGTCGAATATTCTCTCCTAGACGCTGATTGATATAATTGATAATGGTTTCAATACGTTGACTTTGGGCAATATTGTGTTCAGGACTCAGATCTTGATTGGAAATAAAAGAAACTTCATTTGAATTGGCAATCATATTCAGCGCTTCGAGGAATTTTAATAATTTAGAAAAACCCTCTATCGTGCAGATCTCCCGCATTTTCTCTTGGACGGCCTTGGCTGTTTTTCCTGTGATAACCAACCCGCGTTGTGCATTCTTAAAGAGAATCACAATTTTTGAGAATTCTGGAATTTTTAAAACCATTTCTCCCAAAAAATCTTTCTTAAATTTGATGACAATGGAGCGCGCTACTTTCGTTTGGGGAAGAGGCTGAAGATCATTTTGCCAATAATGGGGAATTTTTTCTCCAATCAGGACAAGCGTCCCTGGTTCAAATTTTTGAATTTCATTGCCAATCGCAAAAATCCCCGTACTTTGAAGCACCAGTTTTAATTCCAATTCGTCATGATAATGCCAAACGCCGTCATAGTGAGAAATGTTTTCAGATAACAAATTAAACGAAGACCCTTCCGAAGGTTCTACCGTTTTAAATTGCGCGGGCATTGCGCCTTTTCTTGAGATGGCCATTTGCTCTCTCGAATTCACGATGGGTGATCAGCTTTCAGATTGCCAGCAGGAGTATTTTTGTTTGCTAACATTTCAAACTCTTGCCAACAGCGATACAGCGCGCGAGGGGTATGGAAGCAACCTTTCCATTTCCCCGCTTTTAAAGGACTCAACACATCTCCCTGCCGATTGAGATAACCATACCACTCTCCATATTCAGGATCCGGGAAATGTTTCCAGGTATAATCATGGATTCGTTGATACCACTCATAAAACTCCGGTTTCTGCGTCAAACGAAATGCCATCGCACAGGCGATTAAGGCTTCCTGATGGACCCACCACAATTTCCTGTCCCATTCTAAAGATTGGCACGGTTTATTTTCCACATCCAAAAAATAAAAAATACCTCCGTGTTTTTCATCCCAGCCTTTATGGATCAATTCTAATAAAATTTGAGACGCGCGTTCAATCAAAGCCGGATCATGATACCGTTGTCCAATATCCATGATAAACCACATGGCCTCAATCCCATGACCCGGATTGATCATGCGCCCCTCAAAGGTATCTGAAAAGGTTCCATCATCGTTTACAGTCTCAAGAATCACCTGCCTTTCCGGATCATAAAACACTTCCAAGACCTCATGGACACATTGATCAATCTGAGATTTAACGGCTTCTTTCTCCAATAAAACTTCCAGTTCAAGCACCAAATTGCTGAGAATCATCGGGAGCGCAAAACTTTTGAGAGTTCTCGATTTCCCAATGGTTTTCGTATAAGCGCCTTTGGGATTGTGCTGACGGCGCAAAATATTTTGATAAGTCCTCAGCGCAATATCCGCCAGGTGATCATCGTCTAAAGCAATGGCCAATTGTCCAAAAGCCATCGCCGCAAAACAATCTGAAAAAATGTTGTAAGGTTGCACCAAAGGCTGGCCTTGGCGATTGAGCGCAAAATACCAATTTCCCTCATGATCGCGCCCAAAGGTTCTTAAAAAATCAGCACCGTGTTTCGCAATTTTCAACCATTTTTCATTTTTTTCAACATGGTTGTATAACATGGCAAACGTCCAAACCTGGCGGGCTTGCGGCCAGATGAATTTATCGGTATCAAAGACCTTGCCCTCACGATCCAAACAAGTGAAATATCCCCCATAATCCTCGTCCAACGAATGATCTGCCCAAAAAGGGATCACTTGGTTGAAAAGTTCGTTTTTGTATTGCTCAGCCAGTCTTGAATATTGCTCCATCCGCTGTCCTGAAAAATTTTAGAAAATAAAGGGCGAACCCCAATTTTGCCATTTTGAAGCATCTCCTGCCCTCAAGCAATCAAGCTCCCTCCATCAATGACGATGGTTTGTCCCGTAATAAAACTTGCCGCTTCCGATGCCAGAAAAACCGCCGCTCCTGCGACTTCAATCGCTTCCCCAATGCGACGCAACGGATAGCCTTTCGTGGCCGTTTCCAAGATCTCTGGATTGCTCCAAAGCGCCTTCGCAAAATCGGTTTTGATCAATCCGGGAGCAATCGCATTGGCGCGAACATTGTGCGGCCCATATTCCACAGCAAGGTTTCGTACCATCGCCAAATCAGCCGCTTTTGAAATGGCATAAGCCCCCAAGACCGGCGAGCCTTTGAATCCTCCGACCGAAGAGACGAGAATCACAGAACCCGCTTGCTTTTCCAGCATATCAGGGATCACCATTTGGCAAAGCCAATGATTCGATTTGATATTCGCATCCATGATTTTCTCAAAGGCAGAATCAGGGATATCGGCAGCAGAACCAAAAAAAGGGTTCACGGCCGCATTGCAAATCAAAACGTCAATTTTTCCAAAGCGTTTGTGGGTTTCATCAACCAAATTTTGGAGCTGGTCTTTGTGAGAAATATGGCAGGGAATGGCTGTCGCTTCTCCCGCTTTGTCCCGAACCGTTTCGTTGATTGAGCGGGCTACTTCATCACACGCATCACTTTTTCGGCTGGAAACCACCACTTTTGCGCCGGCAATCGCCAATTGTTCCGCAATCGCTTTCCCAATGCCCTTGGTAGAGCCAGTCACAACCGCGACCTTTCCTGTTAAATCAAACATACTTATTCTCCTGATTATTAGATCAATAAAGCAACGTTAGCATGGGGGATTCTGACTACAAAACAAATCACCCGCTTTTGAAATTCCGATTATTCCTTCATCTCACTGGCCGACTTTCCCTCAAACAAAAAGAGCCTTCCAGCCGAGCAAATGTGGATGGATTGGGATCCAGGGTTCCGTCCTCATCGGCGAGATGAAAACCTGCTACCAAAACGGTGCGATCCCCATCAAACCCAATTTTTCCCTGAATGGCATAACATTGCCCAGGAAAGAAGGGTTTGCGAAAAATTATTTGAGCCTCATGAACAAAATGCTTGGGAATCGGTTTTTTAGCCTGAAAGAGCAACCGGGTGAAGTGGTTTTGAAACCCTTCAATATATTCAAGCATATTCACATGCTGATTGACATCCGTATTGGACACCCCCCAAACTGAATAAAAAGGGATTTGCGCCTGAGTGAGATCTTCTTGATAATCTTTGGGAAATTCCCGCAAGTGTTCAATCGTGGGAAACGGGGTTTGCAGAGGGTGTTCCTGCATCAACCTCAATTCTTCAGGAATTTCTGTCATGCGGCGTTCTTTCGGAAGAGCCATCGGTTTGGTGAAAATCTGATAGATGTTAATTTTCCCGACAGGGATGATTTCCCCATCCTGATCACTCAGCCCAAGTTTTTCAGCGCCCCCCGTGTTTTGATGAGCGCTGACTTCCGTTGACAAATCAAATATCAGCCGCTCAACTTTTTTATCAGGTCGCCCCGGCTCCTTGTACTCTGTGATACTACGACGAAGCAACACTTTATTTTTGACATAAATCGGACGAGCAAAAGACACGGGTTGCGGCGTATTTTGTATACTTGTATAATACACAATCGGCGCAATTCCCTGCTTTCGCAGGTTTGCCACTTTAAAATGCTCCTCCAGGTTTTCGTAATTGGTCGGCAAACACATCGGGATATAAGATTCCAATTTCAGATTGAAATTCATATCCATATTTGAGAAATCTCCCGATAACTCTCCCGTTCCTTCAACATATTCTATTGTTTTATTTTCAGTCATAGTCTCAATTTTTTTTGCGTCATATTGTTCGTATTCATTGAATTGATTCAGAGGCGCCTTTTGCTAACGTATCAAATGATCTTGATAGGTTTCTCGCAGAACCGTCTTTTTAAATTTGCCCACACTCGTTTTAGGGATTTCTTCGACAAAAACAACATCGTCAGGAAGCCACCATTTGGGAAAAGTTTGCGCCAAATGAGCGATCAACTCATCGTGACTCGTGGTTTTCCCGGCCTGCAACACGACAACTGCCAGTGGCCGTTCCTGCCATTTTTCATGAGCAACCGCAAAAACCGCCGCTTCCGCTACTGCTTCATGCCCCATCAAGGCATTTTCAACCTCGACAGAGCTGATCCATTCCCCGCCCGATTTGACCAAATCTTTTGTGCGGTCTTTGATTTCTAGATAACAATCGGGATCCATTGTCACAATATCTCCAGTTTTGAACCAACCATCCTCTGTAAATTTATCCGCGCTTTCAGGAGCATTGTAATAAGAGGAAGCGATATAAGGCCCGCGGACTTCCAATTCGCCCATGCTTTTGCCATCAAACGCCATCAATCCTTCGTCACCACGGACACGAAATTCAACCAGATTGACAGGCAGTCCTTGTTTTCCTCGATAATTGAGTTGGGTCTCACGGTCGCTATTCTGGAGGTGTGGTTTCAAGGAGTTGATTGTTCCCAGGGGCGACATTTCCGTCATCCCCCAAGCTTGCACAATATTGAGGTTGTGTCGGGTTTCAAAATCATCAATCAAGCTTTTAGGAACAGCCGAGCCTCCTACGAGAAGCGTCCGCATACTTGAAAGGTCATATGCGTTAGGATTCTCATCAAGCACCTTCAACATCCCAATCCAAATCGTTGGCACTCCGCCAGTGAGGGTCACTTTTTCCTGAGCAAAAGTTTCCAGTAAACTGGGGGGATCGAGATGCGGCCCCGGAAAAACGAGCTTACTCCCAATCAAAGGGGCGGCATAAGGGATTCCCCAAGCATTGACATGAAACATCGGCACGACTGGCAGCAGGACATCGGTTTGCTGCAATCCGAGTCCAGAAGACATCGAACTGACCATCGCGTGCAAGACCGTCGAACGGTGAGAATAGACGGCTCCTTTGGGCCTGCCCGTCGTTCCAGACGTGTAACACATTGAAATGGCTTTATTTTCATCCCAGTCAACATATTCAAATTCGCAGTCATCTTCGGCTTCCAGCAGTTTTTCATAATCCAACATTCCTTCAGGAACATTGCCATCACGGGAAATCACAATCACCTTTTTGAAATTGACACTTTCCTTAAATTTCTCAAATAGCGGCAACAGGTTGTCATCAATGAACAAAATCTGATCTTCCGCATGATTGATGATGTAGGCCAAATCTTCTGTCCCCAGCCGGAGATTGAGCGTGTGGAGCACTCCCCCCATCGCCGGAACGCCAAAATAAAGTTCATAATGCTGATAATGATTCCAACAAAAACTGCCAATGCGCTGCCCATCGGCGATTCCGAGCTTTTTCAAAGCCAACGCTAATTTTTTAGTGCGTTTGATCCAATCCTTGTAAGTATAACGGTGATACGATTTGTCAGGTTCTCGCGTCACAATTTCTTGATTGGGATAAAGCAATTCTGCGCGACGCATAACCATTGATAAGGTCAATGGAAAATCCATCATTAAACCATCCATAACTCCGTTCTCCTTCATTTATTTGGGATTGCTCAAAAGCATTCAGGACGGGATCAGCTATCGACGATCCGGCCACGACCCTATTTTAGAAAATTAAAGTGCAAAGAGTAAAAAAGAACCACTAAAGAAGCAATGCAAAAAAGTAAGGACGCTTGCAGAAAGAACGATTCTCCTGGCTCCAAAGCTCTTCACAAAATGATTGACTTGCCTGCCTTTTTTGAGGAAACTCTCTTGTCTTGTCTTGTCTTGTCTTAAAATCGGCAAGGATCGCTCAATGGTAGTGGAATCGGTGATACTTCACGAGTCTTGGGAGTCAGTCCCACTACGGTCATCAATGAGTTAAAAAAAGGACCCCATCTTGAGTCGGTGAACAAAGATTTCATCTCTACTCTTGATCCACAAAGCGTCGAGGTCGAGATTCAAAAACTTGATCAAGCTGAAATGGATGAAATGTGGAGCTTCGTGGCTAAGAAAGGAAATCAGAGATGGTTGTGGCATGCCATTGATCATCAAAGTGGAAAAGTGTTGGCTTATGTCTTTGGGAATCGTAAAAATCAGGTCTTTCTGAAACTCAAAGAAACCCTGAAACCTTATCAACAAAATTGAAACACTACCCGTTATTGAATCACGAAAGGGATATGCGCTTTTTATTCAAAAACACTTGATTAAGTTTTAAAAACGGCATAGCATTTAATTTATTGTAGATTTTTTTGCGTATAAAGAGAGCGTATGTCCATAAGCAAAGCCCAAATGAAACATGAGGCCTCAGCGCATATTTTGTCGCATAAAGAGGCTTTTCAGTCGTCTGTCAAAGTGATATATTCCCGAAATCTCCGAGTTGCGACTCTTGGTCCCAGTGGAACAAACAGTAATTTGGCGGCTGAGTTCTTTTCGGGAATATATCCTGCTCGAATTGTGCTTTTTGACACCTATTAAGAGGCAGCCGATTTCGTCTCTCAATCCCCCTATGACAGTGTTCTTATCGTTGCAAATGCTTATAATCTCATTAACAATTTTTATATTTCTGATGTTTTGCGACCTTCTATGGCGTTTTTTCAAGACACGCCGCCGTATGTTATTGCAGCCAAAACTCGCGACGTTCTTGAGCGGAAAAGTATTATAGCCTCCTCACACCCGGCGCCAGCACATCTTATTTTGAAGACGTTTCCTAATAAAAATACTAAGATCAAACATACTGAATCAACTTATAAGGCAGCTCAATATGTATTGGACGGTAAGGCTGAGATTTGTCTTACAACACGAATCATTGCGACGGAATTGAAACTTATCGAAATCCAAACTGTATCTCTAGGAATCCCTATGCTTTGGACAATTTTTATCAGTAAAGAGTGTCGTTAATGGAAAAGAAGAGTGTAATTATCTTATCTAAGGATATTCCATGCGGACTACAAGCTAATATTGCCTCCGTATTGTGTATGAGCTTAGGAAGATATCATCCTGAACTTATTGGTGAAGATATCATAATGGGTGATAAAACAACACTACGGGGAATTACTCGGATACCGATCCCCATTTTAACTGCGCAAACGGAGTCACTCCAATGTATCTATAGTAAAGGGATGGAAATTGAATTCATGGTTCCCTTTACGGAAGAGGCTCTAAAAACGAAGAATTACGAAGATTACAGATCTCGGATCATCCAAGTGCGCATCACAGAAACAACGTTGTACGGATTACTTATTTTTGGTGAAAAAAAGCTGGTCAATCGGTTATCCGGTCATCTTCCACTTCTTAAGTGAGTAGTAGCTATGTCGAGTGTTGCCAATATGATTCAATTGGTTAGCGTGGATTTCAAGCGTGGTTCTAAGATTTATGTAAATGAAAAACCTATAAAATTTGTACGCTTATCTCCTTACTGGATTGACAAATTCCCTGTCACTAATGAGGACTATGCACATTTTATCAATGAGGGAGGATATAAAAGGAATAATCTATGGACTGATTTAGGATGGAATTTTATCAATAAAACGAAGAGTTATCAGCCTCGTTATTGGAATGATCCGTGCTGGAATCAATCGCGTCAACCCGTGACGGGTGTATCTTGGTGGGAAGCTATGGCATATGCTCGGTTTGTCGGGAAGACATTGCCAACGGAGGCGCAATGGGAATTTGCTGCTGGTGGCGGGAAAGATACTTACCCTTGGGGGGAGATTTCGCCCAATGGCAATCTTGCTAATTATGCTCCTGGTTGTGAACCATTGGAGTTGAAACGGTCCTCCACCTCCGTCGATCAATTCGTTGATGGTGTATCGAATTCTGGTTGCTGGGATATGGCGGGCAATATCGGTGAGTGGTGTATTGATAATGTATCAGCAGACTATACATGGGATTTTTACGGAGAGAATCCTGTCTATATGACATCCGAATCTCATGATCATATCGTTCGTGGAGGGTCGGGCCTTCATGATGAGGATACTCTGCGATGTGCAAGTCGAGATTATTATCCCCCAACTTTACGTGACAATATTGTTGGTATTCGCTGTGTTTTAAATACCTTTATAGAAGAAAATTATGCCAAAAATAACCCCATTTCTTAAGAAAAAACCCAGTTCTTTACGTTATTTTCAAGAAGGCCCTAAACCGATAGATTTGAATTCATGGCATCTAGAAGTTATCGGTGAGGTGCGTCGTCCTTTATCATTGAGTTATGAAGATATATTATCGTTGCCGTCACAGGATCATCATCGGCGTACTGTATGTGTTTGCCTATGGACGATTAAAAGATATTGGACGGGTGTTTCTGTGCAATCAATACTTGAAATGGCAGGGATTGATTTATCGGATATGGATTTATATTTACGCTTGTTAAGCTGTGGTACGCAAGTTGGCGTATATGACTCAACAGTACATATGAAATCATCTATTGATCGTAATGCTATTTTAGCATATCGGGTTGATGATGCATCCTTACCTTTGGAAAATGGTTACCCGTTGCGTTTCATAGATTTTGGGTTGTTTGGTTATAAATGTGTGAAGGCTCTACGCTCTATTGAAGTGACTCGCACCAATGAAATTGGTTATTGGGAAGCCTACGCAGGTTATAATATTGACGGAACTGTTCAGTCGAAAAAATACTACGCTGTAGATCTTCAGAAAAAAATATGGTTTGGAGAAACAGGTGAAATCAAAGACAGTGATATATGATGATCCTTGAGAGTATAATTCCCATGTCTGTTTTTGCTTTTGTGACGTCAGCAACGCCAGGGCCGGTCAATCTCATATCTTCTATGTCCGGCGCAAAGTTCGGCCCTCTGCGAAGTATACCTTATGTTCTCGGGGCAACTGTAAGCTTCACTTGTATTTTATTATTATTGGGTGGAGGGTTTGGTTTTGTCATAGAATGGGTAAAGAAATTTTCTCTTATTTTCACACTTCTTGGTTCATTATATATGTTTTATATTGTGTGGCGCATTATCATGCAGAGTCGAGGAAATTTTGAAAATAATCAATCGATTATGAAGCCGCCCGGCTTTTTAACGGGGTTTTTAACCCAAGCCTTAAACCCAAAAGCATGGTTTGTCTCGTTAGCTGCTATATCAATATATATTATGCCGTATGAGGATTTTGCGATGAAGCTGTATATTTTTTCTTTTTTGTTCTTCATGATCTGTGCCGGTTCGCTTATGGGATGGGTCATGATTGGATACAAATTAGCAAACCTGACGAACAATGTTCAAATATTCAACGTAACAATGGCCGCCTTACTCCTTATATCTATTGTTTATATTCTCGTGCAGGAATTTGTAGCGACATTTGGTAATGTTTCAATTTTGTTGTTTTGATAAATTCATGGTATTTCCTATACTAGAAAATTTCGTCCCCCTTTGTCAGAGAGGTCGAGATTCAAAAACTTGATCAAGCTGAAATGGATGAAATGTAGAGCTTCGTGGCTAAGAAAGGGAATCAGAGATGGTTGTGGCATGCCATTGATCATCAAAGTGGAAAAGTGTTGGCTTATGTCTTTGGGAATCGTAAAGATCCGGTCTTTCTGAAACTCAAAGAAATCCTGAAACCTTTTCATCTTACCCAATTTTATACCGATGATTGGGGAGCTTACCAACGACATTTAGAACCTCAAATCCACCAAATTGGAAAATGCAACACTCAAAAAATTAAAAGAAAACATCTCACTTTAAGAACGCTAATCAAACGTTTGGCTCGAAAAACTATTTGCTTTTCTAAATCATCTCAAATGCACGATATTGTAATTGGACTCTTTGTCAATCATTATGAATTTGGAAGACCGATATGAAATATCCTTATCAACAAAATTGAAACACTACCCGCTCAATAAACGTTGGCACTGATAAAAAAATCGGCAATTTGGAAACCGAATGTCTGAAACGATTCGTGATTCACTATTTTATACGACTGAAGAATTGAGGACGCTCCAAAATCAAGGGGTGATCATACCGGCACCGGATCATGTTTGTTTGGGGCGTGAAGTCCCGTTTGAAAAGATCGGATCAGGGGTGACACTCCATCCCTTCAGTCGCATCACGGGAGCGCAAACCCACATATACCCCAAAGCTCAGATTGGGCCGAGAGGCGCGGTTGTTTTGGAAAACAGTGTTGTCGGAACGGAAGCAGTGATTGGCAACCAAGGTCCTGTGACAATGACTGATACGGTCACCGGACCAAAAACCGTTTTAGGCAGTGGCGAAGCTGAGCACGCCGTCTTGTTGGGGAAAGAAACCGGATTGAATGATTTTTCCACGGGAGTTGGCTTCCGCATCCGAAAAGGCTCGCTTTACGAAGAAGATGCTTCATCCGCTCAACACACCGACACGAAAATGACGATTTTATTTCCTTGGGTGACATTGGGCAGCAATGTCAATCTTTGTGATTTGATGTTGACTGGAGGCGTGGGGCCGGAGCTGGGCAATTTCACAGAGGTCGGCAGTGGTACGATTCATTTCAATTTTACGATTCGGGGAGACAAAGCAACAGCTTCTCTCTTTGGGAATGTACCAGACGGGGTTTTTTTAAAAGAAACACGCCTGTTTATTGGAGGAAACAATAGCCTCATCGGCCCCTTGCAAGGGGTGTTCGGAGGCATGACCGCGGCAGGAGTGCGGATTGCAGGAAATTTAAAAGAAGGCTTGAATTTAGGACGCGGATTGCCTGTTGGTCACATGGATTATGACCCTCGTGTCTTTTCCAAAACGAAAGATATTATCGGCCAGCAGGTGACTTATATTGGGCAATTGGTTGCGCTGTATCACTGGTATCGGGAAATTCGGTTTCGTTCCGTACCGCACGACCCGGAACGCCTCGCGCTTTATCAGGCTGGACAACGGATGCTTGCTTTGAATATTCAAGAACGGATTGCTCAAATTGAACGCTTTATTGAAGGGTTAGAAACTTCCATACAAATCCTCAGCCAACAACCACTGCCGCCTCATGCCACGATTGCAGAACAAAAAATCTTATTGGAGCATTGGCCTCGTTTGAAAGAACATTTGGAAAATTATGAAGCACATTTTTGGGAAATTCCAGGCCTCCTTTCCAACGCTTTGGAGGAGAGCGCATCCCGCTATAACCATCATACTCAAATCATCCGCAATCTCTCTCCTGACAGTGTGCGGGTTGGCAAATCGTGGCTCGCGTCGATTGTCCATCGTTGCGAACATTTTTTCAAAGATGAGTTCAAGTTTTAAATCTGAACCCATTTCTGGAGAAATGCTTGGCAGTGATAAACCTGGCTGTCATCATTCAATTTTTTAGACATATCGAGGTAATCCCAAAGCGAAATTCGCTCCTTTTCTTCCTCGATGGTAATCAAGGGATAAGGAGGAAATGGGCTCAAAGGTCTGCCCTTGCTATCGAGCATGTGAGTGCGATCAGAGTGAAAATGCCGATGGTAGGATTTTAAAGAAACCGCACGGAGGAAAACATGGAATTGTGAGGGCAGGTTTTCATGCGCAGGAAACGTTTGCGGGGCATAGGTTGCCAAGGGAATTGGAAACGGAAGACGGCTGTCAAAATCAAAAATTTCCCCAACGCCTGAGGTCGGAGTGTGGAGAAGAATCACATGATAATCCCAAAACACCGGGTTGGCTCCTTCACATAAAGTTTGAGCGAATAACGGAATCCGCTTCTTGGCATTGGACAAGAGCAAAACCGCCAAATCTTCAGGATGCCAGTTTTCTTCAAGCAATGATTTTCCCAAAAGCCAGATATTTTCTTCACAAAACAGCGCCGTGTAGTCGTATTTATTTTTTGAAATCAAGGCCATTTCATGTTTTGAATGCTTTTTCTTGTTTGAATAAGAACCGCCGCTCTCCTTCATTATTGAAAGAATCTAGAGCCTCATCTGACAGCCTACGCCATCGTTGATTTGATTGCAAATATCACATTTTTTTTATTTCGAGAAGAATCAGGAACATCTTGCGATTGCGCAAAGATTGGACAAAGATTTGATATAAAAAATATTTTGAAATAACTTTTTTAATGGAGGGTTTTATGAGTGCTTATGTGATTGCAAAAGTGAATGTGACAAATATGGAACAATATCAAGAATATATGAAAGTGAGCCCTGCTGTGATCGAAAAATTTGGTGGAAAATTTATTGTGCGAGGGGGGCGAGATCGTGACACTGGAAGGCCCGGAAGTGACTGAGAGAATGGTGGTGGTTGAATTCCCCTCTTTGGAAAAAGCGAAAGAATTCTACCACTCGCAGGAATACACGGACGCAAGAAAATTGCGTGAGGGCGCTGCTATCGGCTCCTTTGTGGCCCTGGAGGGAATCCTTTCAAATTGAGGGCGATTGAACGGGGCGACTCTGCAAACACGGATCAATTCCCCCAAGGCTACGCTGGAGATAAAACTGATGAATACATTTATCACAGAAAATGAAGTCACGATTCGGTTGGGGTTCTTTTTTGGGATTTTTTTACTGATTGCGGTTTGGGAAGTTGTTTTTCCGCGCCGCACCTTAGTGGCTTCAAAGCGGTTGCGCTGGTATAGCAATCTTGGGATTGTTTTCTTGAACAGCCTGGTGCTGCGTTTGGCATTCCCTGTGGTCGCTCTTGGGATGGCGATATTGTCTCAGAAGAGCGGGTGGGGGATTTTCAATCAGCTGGAATGGCCGGAAGGGTTGGAAATTGTCCTTGCTGTGATCGCCTTGGATTTTGTCATTTATTTACAACATGTGATGTTTCACGCAGTGCCTGCTTTCTGGCGGTTGCATCGGATGCACCATACCGATCTTGACCTCGATGTGACCACCGGAGCACGTTTTCATCCTTTTGAAATCATGCTTTCAATGGGGATCAAGCTGGCAATCGTGGTCTTGCTTGGCCCCCCTGTCATGGCGGTTTTGATTTTTGAAATCCTCCTCAACGCGACCTCCATGTTCAATCATGGCAATATCCTCATTCCTCAAAAAATAGATCGGATCTTGCGCTGGTTTATTGTCACGCCAGACATGCACCGAATCCACCATTCCATCCATGCTTGGGAGACCGATAGCAATTTTGGTTTCAACCTGCCTTGGTGGGATCACCTCTTGGGAACTTACCGCCATCAACCGCAGGACGGGCATGAGCAGATGACGATTGGGATTGAGCAATTTCGCGAATCCAGATATCTGCACCTCCCCTGGTTATTGATTCAACCTTTTCTCGGCAAAGAAATTTCGGAGTCGGCAAGCAAACGGGAGAAAAAGAGCGGTGAGGCGGAATAATGGATCCGCATCAGGGATTAAAAACAGCTTTCGCGTTTTCTTTGTAGGCGTATTGAAGAGGAGAACTTCGTTGATGTTTGCGGAGTTTTTCAAAATTTTCGCTGACAATCCGCAGTTTTCCCTGCTCCTTCACGATGTATAAATGTTTTCTTCCGGTACTATTGACGCGGGAAGAAGAATATTTCTGCGTGAAGGACACATTATAAATGCCTTTCACTTTGAAAATTGAAAGATCACTGATGGCAACCTTGCGTTTTTTATCCAGTCGATTGACACGCCGTTTGTGTTTTCGCCATTGAGTATAATGAAACTTTTGGGTTTTGAAGCGTTTAGAATAAAGCGATAGATACTTTTTCGTGTTTTTCGATTCCCAGTTACTGCGCCATTTCTCGACAAAATTGACCAATTCTTTCCGGATTTTGATCATTTTCTTTTCAGGCAGATAATCGATTTTCTCTTCAACAATGAAGGGAGTTTTTCCTAAATTGATGAATCGGGCGAGTTCCAATAAATCTTCATTGGTGGTCGCAATACAGCCTCGTGTCGCTTCAGGTTGAGCTTTATCCGTGCCATGCAACCAAATCCCATAACCGGTTTTTTGATAGAACACCTTATCCAGATAATTCGGATAATTTAAGGCAAATGCGCCAGCGCCATAAACTTTTGCGCTGATGCCATATTGTTCTCTGAGCGTTCTTCCCGTCCATGCCTGAGAGAGCTGGTAAAATCCTGTCGGGGTTTTGAGATCGCCTTCCCGCAATTTATCTCCTGCGACTTTCCCCACATCACAACCCACTTTGTGAACATTTTCCCAATGTTTTTTGAATTTATAGACATAGACGGAACATTCCGACTTATCGACGAGGAGTACGGTCGCCCCCGGCTTTTCATAAAAAACCAAGGAGGCTGGTTGAGGCTGAGCCCAAATTTTTAGTGAACACAAGAGGACCGCGCTCAATAAACAGAATTTCTTCATATCACCTCTGAAGCTAAACAAAATAATTAGACACAATAGACATTTTCATTTCAGTTTTATGAGCAATAGCTGTTCCTAAAAACTTCTTTATCGTTCAACGAGAGTTTTATCAGGGTATTGAGAATTATTTGGTTACAGGAAGTTTTTCCGCATTCCATCCAAGAATCCCTCCCGACATGTCATAGACCTTCTTAAAACCCAATTCTTTCATCAAGGCGAGTGTGTTCCCGCTCCGCCTCCCACTGCGGCAATAGATCAAATAGGTTTTGTCTTTATCCAGTTTTTGCAACTCTTCCGAAAATACCTTGGCATAGAAATCCACCAAAACGGCCTTGTCGAGATGCCCTTCTGAAAATTCTTTTGGAGTCCGCACATCCACAATCTTGAAATCAGGGTTGTCTTGGTTCTGCTCAATCAACGCCGCCGCTTCCTGAGGAGAAATACTTTTGAGCATGGCATCCGCATCCGCATCACTAGAGACTGCACTTGTCATCCATAACAAAACAAATGAAAAACAGCAGGTTATTATTTTTTGGATCATGTGATCTCCTTTTGAAAGAAAATTTTCTCTAAATTCGAGGAAAGATCAAGTTGAAAGAGAAATTGTCTCCTTTTGAAAGAAAATTTTCTCTAAATTCGAGGAAAGATCAAGTTGAAAGAGAAATTGTCTCCTTTTTCAAAACAGAATTAAGCTGAATGCCAAAGAGTCAGGAGCCTCTCAAAAGGGAGGCTCCACATGAGAAATGCCCTGAATTTTAAGGTTGAAATTGAAAGAAGTAGTGCAAACCCGAAGTGTTGAAGGCTTTTCGGCGTTTGATGATTGTTTCGGCTGTTTGAAGGCACAATCTATCCTCGCATGCGATCAAATTTTTTTCCTGATTTATGCGATAATTGCGTTTCAAATGGCGGCAAATTTCGTCCAGGCAATCCACATCAAAACTGTACAATTCGTTTTGTTCAGGCGGGATCAAGAGAGAACGCCCCCAGCTTTGGATGGAGAAGGGATGCGTGCTCAAAAGAGAACTGAGAGTCGGCGATAAATCGAGATGAGATCCGCGGTGGCTAATCACTCCTGGTGCTTGTTTCAGAAGAGCGGGGCTATAAAGGAGCAACGGGATTTTCTTCACTCGGTACTGATCTGCTGGTTGCCATTTGAAAGAACCACTGATGGAATGATCTGCTGTAATAATAAACAGAGTCTCCTCGAAATAAGGCGCTTGTTGAGCCTCACGGAAAAACTGCCCCAAAGCATGATCGGCGTAGGCAAACGCATTGAAACGCTTATGAAAGCTATATTTACGCCGTTTGAAATCGAGACTTGACGGCATTTTTATTTCAGGCGTTTGATAATCATCCGGGAGATCGAAAGGAGGATGATTGCTGAGCGTCATGATGAAAGTAAACGTGGGTTGAGTCGCGTTTTTCAATTTTTGATGGACGAGTTGGAAGAGATCGCCATCATAAGCACCAAAGCGGGTTTTAGGAGTATTGAGAATATGATTGGCGCCATAGACCGCTCGAAACCCTGCGCTCTTCAGGAAAAACGACAAGCGATGCCATGTCAAATTTCCGCCATAAAAAAATTGTGGCCGGTAGCCCAATTTTTCCATCACAGTCGCTAAACTGCTCGGAAACGGTTTGTGTAATTCGGAAAAACTATTGTCAATCGCCAAATCAATCGGAGTCGGAATGCCAAGCACCGCTTTGGCGATATTTTGGATGGTTCCCGGCCCGGCAGGGAGGTAATTATTAAAATAGAGCGATTGCTCTTTGATTCTTAAAAAGTTGCTCGCGAGGGCTTGATTGAATTGATTTTCTTCCAGCAGGGTGATCCATTCGGCAAAGCCTTCCATAAACACCAGCACCACATGTTTGGGACGGCGAACCAGATATTGTGCCCCCAGTAAAGGAACGTTGTAATCCAAACTGATATAATGCTCATGCTCTTTATTGACTCGCCGGCGTTGATCTAAATCCGCTAATAATTGAAAAGATGCTGGTGCTCCCGCCGTGTATTTTTCCTGATTTTGTCGGATTTCTATGGAGCGCAAGATGGTTTTATCCCAGCTCGCGTGTAAGTTGTAAAAAGGGTTGCTGTGGATCAGGTTTAAATAATGATTCGCGGAAACAATGGTGTTTGCGGCAATGCTCAAAGGATTGCCAAATGTTCCCCGTGCCGTGACGATGAAAAGCAGCAACCAGAATAAAACCGAGGCGCGTTTGTTCAAAAACGATAATTGTTCCAACGGAGGAAAAAATTTAAAAATGAGGTGATAAATGCCGAAACCACAAATAATCAGGATTCCCGTAGAGAACACGATTTTGAGCATAGGCAATTCATCAAAAAAACTCCAGATCACCAGTTTTGAGTTTTCCCAATTCATCCAAAATTCCCAAAAAAACACATTGAAATGATCCTGGTAATAATCGAAGAAAAAATGCTCGACAATAATCAGGAGCGTGCTGCTCACAATGACAAAATATTTCCAGTAACGGCCAAGAGTCCATCGGGTTAAAAGCGATTTTTTAATAAACAAGAGGAGCATCGCGGCCAACAAGGGAAATGCGAGCAAGAGGGAGGCGATAGAGGAGTCGAATCGCATGGCCAGGAGGAAGACTTGAACGGTTTCGCCAAGGCTTGTCTTTTCAAAAAAATGCGGTTCAAAAAAGTCAAAAAAAAAGTAGAACCTCCCGATGCTAAAAAGGATGACCAGTGTGAACCAACTCACTAATATTTCTTTGAGGATTCGATTGAATGAGGACATAGCCGGTACTTAAAAAACCCTTATTCTTTTGCGGATACAGTCAAGATCTCAACCCCATCATCCGTGACAACCATCGTGTGTTCCCACTGAGCCGACAAGGAACCATCCACCGTGACAGCGGTCCAGCGATCTGCTAAAATCCGACTTTCATACCGCCCGATATTGATCATTGGTTCAATCGTAAAAACCATATTGGGCATCAAGACTGGGCCGGTTTTCGGTTCACCATAGTGAGGGACTTGCGGATCTTCATGAAATTCAATCCCAACCCCGTGCCCACAAAAATCACGAACCACTGAAAACCCGTGCTTTTCCGCATGTTGTTGAATCGTATGCCCGATATCACCAATGGTATTGAAAGGCTTCACTTGTTCGATTCCCAAATACAGGCATTCTTTGGCAACACGAGACAGGGTTTTTGCTTCTTCAGAGACATCCCCAATCAGATACATCCGATTTGAATCTCCATAATACCCATCGAGAATGCAGGTCACATCCACATTCAAAATGTCGCCATCTTTGAGAACCGTGTTATCAGGAATTCCATGACAAATCACCTCATTTAGAGACGTGCAAACACTTTTAGGAAAACCACGATAATTCAAAGGCGCCGGGTAGGCTTGATTGTCAATGGTGTAGTCATTAACCCATTCATTGATCTCATTGGTGGTCATTCCAGGCTGGATTCGCTCTTCCAGCAAATCCAAAATTTTACTGGTCAATTGACTGCTTCTTCGGATTCCGTCAATTTGTTCTTTGGTTTTGATAATGATCCCAGAGCGAGCCCCGCCTCCCGACCGTTTATTGTTTTGCTGATCTTGTTTGAGGTGGCATTTTTTATATTTTTTCCCACTTCCACAAGGGCAGGGATCATTGCGTGATATATTTTTCATCATTCCACATAAGGATAAGTCTGCTCAACAAATAAGGTTCATTTTAGATCAACATTTCTACTGTTCTAAAAAATGAAAAACCCGCCTAAAACGATAGGAATCCCATTCAAAAAAACCAATGATGCCCGCTCGTATATCTTTAGACCAATACACCATTTGCCCTTTTCCTTTGACTTTTTTGATGGGGACATAGCCCCAGAATCGCCCATCATGGCTATTGTAGCGATTATCTCCCATTGTCAAGAGATGCCCTTTGGGAACCGTCACCGGTCCAAAATTGCTCACGTTGGGATGCTGAGAGGCCATCCGATTTTCAGGATCAAAAAAAGCATAGGATTCCTTCAACAAGGTGCCATTGATATAAACTTTATCCTCTCGGATTTGAATGGTTTCTCCCTCTAAGGCAACCGTTCTTTTGATAAAATCGATGGAAGGGTCAGGAGGCGCAGGAAAGATCACAATGTCCCCCCGTTCAATCGGTTGTCTGAAAAACTTGATATCGGTGAGGGGAACCGGGATGCCATAGGAAAACATGGTCGCGAAAATCTGATCGCCAATTTGAATCGCCGGGATCATTGAGCCTGATGGAATCCGAAACGGCGCGAACAAAAAGGTGCGGACGACCAGAGCAACCACTGCCGCGAAAATTAACGCTTCAATCCATTCGCGAGTCGTTCTGTGAGTGATCAGTTTATCCATGCGGAAATACCCACGAGTGTGCTTCAAAATCACGCCTTCCTGTTCTAGAATTTCTGAACTGTTGGGCAGTTTTTTTAAGTGGGCAATGAATAATTTGGAAGACGGAAAAAATTGTTCTTCAAGATCTGCAAGGCTATTGATGCTGGCTTCACTGAATCCTTTTTTTTTGAATTTTGACAGTGATTTTCTTGAAATTTTGTAGGTTACGAAATTCTCAAACATAGACAGGTATTCACCAAACAAGGACAAAAATGATTGTTCTAGACAATAACATACAAGAATACATGTTTTAGCCGACTATTTCAAATGAAGAATCTTTTTGAAGACAAGACGCCACCGAATCATCAAAGAAATCAGGCAGATTTGCTTTGCTCGGATTCATCCAATTCTGGAGATTCATTGGCATCCTTATCCAGAATGGCCAACATGGATTCAACGCGTTTATCCCAAGTGTTTTCACGAGCGAGCTGGATTCCTTGTTCTACCCGTTCAAGCAATTCTTGATCTTTGGTCAACACCCTGGCAATCGAGGCAATGAATTCTTCTTTGGTCACACACCAGGAACAGCTATTTCGGTAGTCATCCAAAGCCGGTAAAGCGGTTGTCACCAAAGGAACCCCGGCCGCCAAATATTCAAAAAACTTCAACGGGAACATACTTTGGGTATAGCCATTGATTGGACAAGGCAGAAGCGTGGCTTGAAATCCTTTTAAATAATGCGGCAATTCGCCATAAGGTTTGGGACCTAAAAAATGGACGTTGGGCAGGCTAAATAATTCATCAAAGCTCGCCCCCGGTTCTCCTTCTCCGACTTGTCCCAAAAGCACCAAATGCCACTCAGGATGGCTTTCCACAATTTCTCTCAAAAGCGTGGTGCTGACTTTATAGTGACTCAGTGCGCCAATAAATCCGAGGCGAGGTTGAGGAATGTTCTCTAAATCCGAAGCAATCGAAATGTTTTTTGTGGCCTGATTGAAATGATCAAAATCGCAAGGATTGGGCAAATAGTAAGTATTGCGATTCCACTGCTGTCGTTTTTTGTAGAGTTTCGGTGAGGTCGTAAAAATGAGATCCACCTGTTCGCAAAAACCTTTTTCTTGGGTTTCCAGAAGTGCCACCGGCATTCCGGGAGCTTCCTTCAATTCATCGACACAATGATAAATGTTTTTGGAAAATTCAATGTGATCCGTCAGTGCGGCAACCGTGGGATTGTATGTCCATAAAATAGGCGCTTGAAAATGGAATTTACGGCAAAAAAAGCGGATACAAACACCCAAGATAATCCAATTCAAGTAGCGAATGAAAGCAAAGCGATGAAATGGAAGCACCAATGGAGACCAAACCCAGACATTTGGTTGCGGGTTTCGCCACCAGAGGAGAGAGCGTTTCGTTCGTTGAAAAATACGCTTCAAATCTCGATAAGACAGGGTCAGTTGACGTAATCCGAGGGATTCTATATACAAGACCCGGTGGCCACGTTCGGCTAGTCGCATGGTGATGTGTTGTTTATTCGTCCAAAACGGATGATCCCAATCCGCTGTTGAAATCAGGACAATTTCATAAGAACGTTTTTTGCGGGGCAATTTCAATGATTTCAACCACCGCTTTGCATCAAAAGACGGTTCATCTCGAAAGACAATGTAGCCTTTGAGCAATTGGAAATAAATCACCCAGGGCACGGCAAGATTCACCGCCCCCAACCGTAACAAATCACTCCAGGTGAGAGATTGGCTGATTGTTGGGCGGAAACACATCCAGCACGTGAGAGCATAAGCACTGAGAAAAACTGTACTGGCTCCGATAAATAAAGGCGAGGCCAGGGGTTGAGTGATCAGCCCCAAGATGAATAAAATTTGCCCCAGTAGAAAAAACCCATAGATTTTCTTTTTCAAATGCGAGAATGAAATCCCTAAAAAAAGATGCGCATCGAGATTTTTTTTGTAGTAATTGGGAAACCGCCGCTGTAATAAACCATCATAATAATAGCGGAAAGCCAATTTAATCGGGCGGAAAAAATTAGGAGACAAGGGGGGATGAGACACTCTCAAATTGGCATCAAAGTGAATCGTGTAGCCTGATTCTAAAATGCAAAATGCTAAATCGGTATCTTCTCGAAAAGGAATCCGGTATTTTGTATAAAAGCGGCAAAAAACTTTACGGATGATCATATTGCAGGTAGGGTATCGCCCGCCATTAAAATTTTCTGTTTGATGAGTAAAGGGCGTGAGTTTATGCCGATCACTGACAATCGTTCGCCCCTCAAAACCAGCCGCATCGGGAAATTGCTCAATCAGTTCCAAAGCGCGCTGGATCCAATTCACATCGGCCACCACATCCGCATCGAGCAAGGCAATCCAATCCGTTACCGCTTGCTGAACACCGTTGTTTCTCGCGGTTGCCGGGCCTGAATTGGAAATAGACTGACTTTTCAGATTCAATGGTGTTTTCTTTTGAAACTCCGCCAGCATTTTCATGGTGCCGTCATGCGAACCATCATCGATCACAATCACTTCAAACGAGGAGAGCGGAGTGGATTGTTTCTCTAAAGAATCTAAACACAGGCGCAATAGATATTGACTGTTGTAGGCTGGAATTACCACAGAAATTTGTAAACTCATTCAAATCACCATACTTTAATTTAATAGAAATCATGTCAGGACGATCCGCTTCAGATGCTTCAAATTTTGATAATTTCATTCGAGGATTACGAGGGGCCTTGCCCTACCTGGAAGAATATTATAATGAAACCTTTGTGATCAAAATCAGTGGAAATACCCTCCAACAGCAAAACCTCTCCGGGATTCTTGACGATTTGATTTTGCTCTATCGTCTTGGGATCAAAATTATTATTGTGCATGGAGCCGGCCCTCAAATCGAGGAAGCTCTCCGCTTACATGATACCGACAAAACCATTGACGGTCGCCTTGTTGTCTCTACTCCTTTATTGCCGATTGTGCAACAGGCAATTGCCACCACAAACTGGAATCTTATCACAAAAATGAATCGATACCAGCGTGATATTTTTCCCTTTTCTGGGCATTTTATTCAAGCTGAAAAGGTGACCTTTTCTCAGGAAACCGCACCTCATTGCCTTGGAAAAGTTCATGATATCAATATTCAAGCCTTCCAACACGCTTTTTCGCATCATTACTTACCAATTATCGCGCCATTTGCGACAGGAGAAAAAGGCCGACTCTGGATTTTAGAACCCAATCAAATCGCCTTGGAAGTGGCGGCACGGTTGCGGACACGCAAACTCATCATTCTTGACAGCGCAGAAAATCTTCCGCTTCATGAAATGGATCAGTTGCGAGAAACGACCTCCGGTAAGATGGCGCAATGGCTCCAGAAAACCCCTTCCGTGAAAATGGAAACCCGCCTACAAATCAAGGCGTTGATTGAAGCCTGCGAACGAGGTGTGGAGCGTTGCCACTGGTTGAATAGCGCCATTGATGGGGCTATTTTAGGAGAAATTCTCACTTCCGCAGGAACGGGAATCATGGTCACCAATAGTGCCTATGAACGCACCCGTTTTGCAAAAATGCCTGATATCCATCGGATTACCGAAATTTTGGATAAACCGGTCAATGGCCTTATATTGGTTCACAAAAGCCCGACCTATCTAGAACAGCATATTGAAAATTTTCTAGTTTTCTGCATTGATGAAGAGTTGGCTGGCTGCTGTGAATTGATCTTTTCCGAGGAAAGCAAATCTGCCGAAATTGCGAGTTTGGCCGTCAAGCAAGAGTATCGCAACCGAGGGATTGGCAAACAACTGATTGCCGCCGCTCAAGAGCAGGCGATTTTGTCTGATCACACCTTATTGTTTGCCCTGACCACACAAGCGTCTCATATTTTTACGGCAAGTGGTTTTAAAGAAATTGATCCTAACCAGCTCCCTCAAAAAAAACGAGAAAACTACGATTTTCAGGATTCCCTCATCTATGGAAAATACCTGTCTTGAGGTGTCCCAGTGGCTCGTCATTGGTGAGCAACCCGCCCTCTTATGCGGGTTCCTCTGACTCTTCCCGCACTCGTTCAAGGATTTGCTCAAAACGACGTTTCTCTTCTTCTCCAATTCCAGGGTAAACTTCTAAAATATCCTGGACTTGCCACGGGACTAAAACTTTCGGATCCCCAACCGCTGTCACCGCAATCCGAGCCGAAGCAATCGAAATCGTGGAACGCTCTTTGCCATCCACAAAAAGCGTTCCCGTCGAATAGATAATTCTGCGACTGTATTTCTCAATGTTTACTTCGACTTCAATCAATTCTCCCGGACGGATGATCTCCTTAAAACGACATTCCCCTGTTTTTAACATAATCGGGGCTTCCCAGTTCATCGACTCTTTTAACAATCTCAATAAAATTAATTTTCCCGCAAGGTTGGCAACCACTTCTATTTGTAGGACTCCAGGAATGATCGGGCTTCCTGGAAAATGATCCTGATGCCACTCCGCATTCAATGGAAATCTTTTCTCACCTTTAATCTGAGTGATTCCATCGGTTTCTGTAATCCGGTCAATAAATTTCCAACGCATAGATGTCTTTCATATTGTGAGCAATTGAACACGTATCGTGTCTTTCATTCAAAAAAAAAGTAAATAAAATTAGACTGTTAAAAAATAAAAGATATTGTTTGCCTTCACGGTCTTAAAATTCTCCGGAAGTAAAAAAATTCGAAAGAGGGTCGATCCCTATTTTTTTCAAGATTGCATCCCAACGTTCAGAATAAGGCATTTCTAGGACATATTCCATTTCAAGCGAAGTCAGCCACCAAGCGCCTTCTTCAATTTCACGATCGAGCTGTCCCTGTCCCCAACCGGCATAACCACATCCCAAAAGATATTTTTCAGGGCCTTCTTTTCGGGCAATAGCCCCTAAAACCTCAAGAATCGAGCTGATACTGAGGCTCCGAGAAATTTTGGCGGTCGTCTTGCAAGAAAAATCATTTGAATGGATCGCCCAAAGTGCTTCCTCTTGCTGAACCGGGCCGCCAAATAATAAAGGCTCCGTTAATTCATCTTTGAATTCTAAATCGGTTGCGATAATGTCCTTAACGCAGATCGAAGAAGGGGTATTGACGACCAGCCCAAACGCGCTTTCTTCGGTGTAATCACACAATAAAATCACCGTTTTTTCAAAATAGGAATCTTTCAATACGGGCATGGCCACCAAAAGCCCTGGGACTAATTCTTCTTCATTCATCTCGGTACCTCTCAAAATAGTTGAAGAAAATTGCCAGCTCTCTTATGCTAATACTGTCCTGCCTAGTCATCGAATACTCGCTTGGTTTGCAAATGGAACATCACTATGAATGATAACCACATAAAAAACAACCAAACCGCACAAACCGCCATCAATGGTTTTATTAAAAAAATTCAATATCGCACTGCGGCAGATGCGCTCCCCACGCTCTCTGGTGTCGTTTCCCATATTTTTATTGCGGCTGGACAAATCTATCTTTTGCACTTGATTAAGCTGCGAAAATATTGGCTCGAGCAAAACGATGAATTTCTAGCCCGACATGCCTACCCGCAAAACTTTTCCGTTGTGAAGGGGTTTTCCATCACTGCTCAATACTTAAAAAGCCTGGCACAAGAGCCTGTTTTATCACCAACGATCCTGGAAAAACTCAAAGATCTTGAAAATTCAACGGTCACCAAAAAACAACTTTTCAAACAATTGCGCCAACGCTTAAAACGGAATATTACGGTTGCTGAGCAGGAAATTTTACTGGAACCTGCTGTTTTTACCACGAAGGAAACCCTGCTCCATTTAGTCGTCTATGATGGTGGCTTCACCCAGGCAATCCAGTTTGAAATGCCGACTTATCTGAAAAAGATCAATCAGGCTCTCTCCGGTTTTACAGTCCATCGAATCGAATGTCATGTTGGGGATTTGGGGCAAAAACGTCAGGATCAAATGTGGGTTGGTAAATTAGCGACAAACTGGGAACTTTTTATTGATCCTGAATTTATTGACCATTGTATGCCTGCCTTTATTCAACGTTTCAATTATCGCGATGCCACCTTGATCATTTATGTTTCTGAAAAAACAGTCAAATCTCAAATGAAAAAACCAGCCGCAACTCAAAAATTGCTGAATCAAATTGATCAATCTCATCCAGAATTCCGATATGTTATCCAGAAAGTCGAATATTTGGTGCAACGGAATATGAATCCTGAACAAACACGGGCCGCCTCGCTGATTTTAGGAGATTCGGCCTATGATCCGATTTCTAGCTATGATCGGTTTAAACAACTGATCGAACAATACACCTCGAAATCCGCTGTTCCGCAGAGAGAGGAAGATTCAATCCCTTCTGCGGACGGAAAACCTCACGCTCGAAAATTATCACATGAAGACCGAGTCCACGAAGTTGAAAATATTTTCCGCCGGATCAAAGAACGATCCAAATCTCCGGCATCATCCTGAAACATCAGATCTATAATATTACTTCTTTTCTTAGCAATCTGATTCAAGATATTCAACATGGGCTCGCGTTTATTGAATGGTCGATTGTCTAATAATTTTTTGATACTTCTTGAGGGATTGCTCATTTTGCTCCTATTACAAGCCAAAGGATATTCCTTAGAATTAGTATTCGAGCGGCGTGCTACCAGAGCGATTGAGACCTCTTGGTTTGTTTATCCGGTGTATGCAAAACTTCACAGCATTGGTGAGGCACGAGGAGTGGGAGGCACTCTTTCAGGGCTTAGAGGGAGTGAAATGGACATTACTGGAGTTCATGTCGAAGGGGAAGGGATTTCCAAAGAACCTTTTTCTTTAAATGTCTTCGCCATCTTAGACATCCCACTTTTACCCTTTCTAACAAAGGTTCTTTACTTTAAATTGAAAGCACGCTTATACCTTAAATGCCAAATACTATTGGGTGTTGCATCAAAAATTTCTTTTATATCCAAAATAATTCCTATTGTTTGAGTATAATTACTTTTGTTACAAACGACATATTAGGCATCCCTGCTTATCCTTTCACCTTCAAGAACATCTTCTAAATATCTGCTAAAGATCGATTTGGTTCTTATTTTTTCACGAGCAATAGCTTTCTCATGTTCAGCAAAAATTTATTTTTTAAAGAATGGTAAACAATTTAGTCAAATATTTTTTTATCCAGGTATACTTTCGACCATTACTGTGTTCTAAGTTTGCGTCCAAATACCTATTTCTTCCAAGATAGACCAAAGTGGTTTATCACTTTGGTCTATCAATATTTGTAGCAGATAGGGTATTCCTGCATTTGCAAGCCTAAGACAGTGATCAAAGACAGCACGATCATTTGCAAGAATATCAAAATTTTTAGTTATACCAAGAATGGATAATTGCATGAAAATTACCCTTTTTGAATCAGTACTAAAAATTGCTCCTGTTGTGGCATTATATGTCTCCTTTTCTTTGATTGGTTCGAGATGTTTATGAGTAGCAATTAAAAATGCCATAAACCAAAAATCAACCTGACGCTCAAAAGGAGAATACTCATATCTTTTTTCACCGCCATCTGTTCTACAGTATTTTTTTACAGATTCCTGATATTTTTTAGGTATTTCTACATTGAATGACGCAAATGGATTGGCAGTCATAATCAGTCCTCAATCTCTTCTTCAATCTTCCGTTCACAGATTTCACACACTTCACGATGATTACAATGACACCGAACAATTTTAGCATCTTTAACATTTGTCTTGTTTACTAACATACGAGGGTAATGAGCGGGATTAGTAAGGGTATAAATTTCTCCAGCTTTAGCATCTAATATATTTTCAATACCGTGAATCTCATCATGCGTTAAAAATAGGATAATTTGAGAACCTTCTTCAAGTATTCTATTAAGAATAGACTGTTTTACATATCCAGATGTCATCCCAAGGGGTGTATCAATCACATTTGGCACTTTAACTTGACTGACCTTAGTTAAAGCTAAAATAAATGACAAAGTAATTGCTCTTCTCGATGCTCCATTTAGATCCTGATCAGGATCCAATTTATGCTCCCCTGGACCAAAAACAATAATATCAAAATCTTCAGTTAATTCAGTCTTCGTTATCATAGTTAAATCATTTTGATCGGGTTCCGATCCGATCATTTTAAGAAATATTCGATTCATTTCAAAACTGACATTTTTTACTTCATCTTTTCTAAGTCGTTCAAAAACATTTTCAAATATTTCGTTGACAGTCCTTGCAAGTCGTAGTTTATCATTCCAAGAATCAGTTTTGCTAAGCTTCTTTTCTACTTGTGCCCTTTCATCTTTTGAATCACGCATTCGATCTGTTGCATCCTTAATTTTTGCAGATAAATCACCTGACTTAAACCTTTCAGCTTTTAATTTGTTACTCAATGATTTTTTAGCAATACGTTTTTCGGAAAGCTGTGTATCTTCAATTTGCTCAATTTCACTTTGTAGTTGTTCTAATTCTGACTCAAAACCTGATATATTTGATAAGGTTTGCTGATGTTCTTTAACTAATGCATTATAATTTTCCGTCCAATTCTTGGTAGCTGAATCTCCAAATGGTTCACTCCTAGCACTATAAAATAAACTTGTAGCAGCTTCCTGGAGTGCATCAGCACTTCTACTTTTTTCAATCGCTGCTTCAATTAAGCCCCTTCTTTTTTTCCCTTCCTTTGCCTTTGGACTCAAATCAGATCCACAAAAACAATTAGTACGGTCAAGTAACTCTTCAAGTATAGGAACATTAACCTTTGGGAGTTGCTTTTTTTCACTCAGATCATTAAGAATGCTCATACCATCTAAAGCACTCTTTGAAATTAATGACGCAGCAAGATTACTGTCTCTAAGTAATGCCGAAATATTTTTTAATATGCTATCAGATGTTTGTTTATTTCGTTCAATGTTTGATTCGTAATTTATTTTTGCTTTGACAATCTTTTCCTTATCACCGAGTTTTAAAAATTTTCAATTTCCTTTTCAATTTTAATTAGTTTTTTTTCACCCTCCGATATTCGGCTTTTACATTCATGTAACTCATCATTCCAAGTTTCAATATCTTCTTCCCAAAATTCTATTTTATCATTTATTTTTTTTAGTTTTTCACTGTAATCAGTGTCATCTATTTTTTGACTAAATTTAGCTGCTACTTTATTGACATCCTTGATAGTACTTTCTAATACCTTAAGGCCGAGTAAGGCCTCAACCGCATCACGCACTCTCTTTCTTTTGATTCCTTGGGTTGCTGCTGCTTCGATAAAAGTCATGGCACTATCACCATCAGTAAAGTAAACATCTTTCAATGCTTCTGGGATACTATTTTCTATAATAGCTTTTACGTCACTTTGAATGACTGATTGAACACCCTTATCGGTTACTTCATATAATAATATTTTTTCAGATTCACGCTGAAAATTTTTTCCAGATATTTTGTGTTCAAGACAGGTTCGAAGTAAACGATACTTTACATTTTTAAATTCTTGTTTCCCTTTTCCAAGAGATATCACTTGTTCTGTTTCAAATTCAATTTCAACAGACACTTCTATTCCTTCAGTGGAAATTTCATCAGAAGGAAAGAGTTGGTATTTCTTTCCCTTTCCGGGGAGAGCGTTTGAACCGTACAGCCCCCATATTAGAGCATTTTCACAAGTTGTTTTACCAGTTTCATTTGCAGCTCTTATGACAGTGAGAGGTTTTTCTGTACTTGTTGAAAAATCAAGTGACAAATCTTTTAGGAGTCTAAAATTTTTAAATTTAGCTGTTACCAATTTCATTCTTTCGTTCCTCCTTTTTTAAGAAAATTGGCTGTATGTTCAATTGCACCCATAATATCGTCAATCCTTCTTGATGAGCTGATAAATTCTATGCTTGATTCGATTTGATAAATTTTCTCACAAAGAGAAGATAGTTTTTTCCTTTGATCTTCGTCAAAGTGTTTTACAGTAGAGATTTCCTCCCTGATCAATTCGTTTATTTTTTTATAATTAATACTCATATTTATCCCAATGATTCCAACAGTAGCTCAATGATATCTGCTGTACCGCCTTCTTCTAATCCGTTTTGACTAAGAAAATCAAAGAATTGAATTCTAGCTAACTCTCCTCGAACTAACCCTTTAAAATCTTCATCCATTCGATTGTCAATTTCAGATGGTATAACTAAAAAGTCATGAATGATTGCTTTTTGTTTATTTGTTTTTGGAGATTTTCTTAAAACACGCCCCAACCTCTGTATCCATTGCCTTTCAACAGTATTACTGGCTATTAAAAAGGCAATTTCTGTTTGAGGAATATTAAAACCTTCATCTAATACTCGCTTTGATGTCAATACCTGTAATTCATCATTATCAAATGAATTGATAATTTGCGCTAAACGGTATTTGTTGGATGTTTCTTCGGCTGTAATTTGATGAAAATTGATCTTTCTCTGAGTTAACAAACTATTCACGGCTTCTAATTGCCTTGGATATTTATCAGTACAAAAAATCAGTGTTCGTTTAATATCATCACTATTTTCAGGCAAATTTGATGCTAATGCAGCAACTTTTCCACACGCATTTTCTACTACCCTGCGCCTTTTCAAGCATAATATTTTCCATCGTTCTTTTTCATCTGTGCCATCAGATAGGTTGACAGCATAGCTTAGTTTTTTTATTTTATAAGTAAGTTCCGACCATTCATCTTCTTCATCTTCATTGAGAGATACCGAATGAACATGGTAGTCAAAAGGTACTAGACAAACCTTAATGGCATCTGTTAACCCATATTCGTACACAACTTTTCCAAAGTAATCCAATAGAAATTGAGTCCCCTCTTCATCAAACTGTCGTTTAAAGGTAGCTGAAAGACCTAAACGGTATTTAAAAATTTTGCTTGCACTACTTTGAAAACCAATACTACCAAGGTTGTGAACCTCGTCACCAACAAGCATTAGTTGAGTACTTTTAGCTGCTTTCTCAATAAGACGAATCGTTTTCTCAGATTTTAATGAATCATGTGTAATAATTAATACCTCAGACTTTGAATAACCGTGTTTGAGCCTTCTTATGCAGGCATTTAGCTTTGTACCCAATTGATTTGATTTGATATTTTGTGTATTTAGCGGTTTCACACCAAAATTTCTTACATCTTCAGCCCATTGATTTAGTAATGCAGTAGTTGGAACCGCAATAACCAATAATAATGAATCTTCATTTGATTGTATAAGAGTTGCGGCCACCAATGATGTCAATGTCTTCCCCCCTCCTGTTGCTATTGACAGGATTCCTGTTCCAGCATTTTTCGACCAAGCCTTGACAGCTTCTCCCTGATGAGCAAAGTCTCCTGATGTATAATTAAGCCAGTTTGGAATTGTTAAAGTTTGAGGAATGTGTTGCGACTCGTTATCATCCATACTGTCAATCAAGCCCTTAATGAGACTAGATTTAAATTTGTTATTGCTAACTTCTAATTGCGCAGATACATCCTTTAAAAAAGAAACACTTTTTTTGTTGAGAACGATGGTTTTTAATCCAGGATATTCTCCTTCCCAAATTTTGTGAAATTTTTGAGATAATTCATCTACGACACTTTCTGATGTTGTGCTTTCCCATGACTTATTGATAGCAATCTGTTCAAAATTTTTTGATATACCGGATTGAGTCGCATTTGCAGGGCCATGTATAGCAACAACCCCTCGTTCAGTTTCAAACAGCCAACATTTTGTATGAAACATTCCCCTTTGTTGAATTGCTATTTTTAATGTCAATTGGTTCGAAATAATAAGGTAGGTAAGCGCTTCTAAAGATTTGGTCTGTAAAGATTTTTCAGTTAAATTGAAGTCAGGAAATAATAGTGGGATTAAGTTCTCATCTGAATCAATTACTTTGTCAATTGCGACGAGATCTTTCTTATCAAGGTTGGGGCTAATTAGAAATTTAATACTACTTTCATTAGCACTTAAAAAGTAAAATAAAGACTGTGCCAGCTCACGTAGTACACTACTGGTGAAATACCCAGACATACATCGTATTGAACTACTATGCTTAACTATGGGTAAAAAAACTTCTTCATCTAAATTGTGTTCCGATGTAAAATAGATACTTTTCAACGCATCCAAGTCCATTATTCATTTTTGCTAAATGAAGAGATATAAGTGCTTAAAACTATTACAGGTATAAAAAAATGGGCATCAATCGTTTCTAGTTTATGAGTAACTCCACTATATGGTTCCTCTCCTGGTTCATAAGCTTCTAAATTGAAACCTGAAATTTTATCAGGATCTACATCCCAGCAAATCAATAAATCCATTTGGTGAAGATGTTTAATGCTTTCATCTAAATCTTTAATAATTGACTCTAGGGAATATTTAAACTCAACAACCAGTTCAATCGAAGATTGCTCTTTATTGGGATCAGCATATAGACAAAATAGGTCATATGTTTTTGCATATCCAGATACAAGAGGGTGATAGTACTTCAAAATATCAGCACCAAGAAGTTCATGAAAAATTGCAGCAACCGCTGCTTCTTGTCCCTTTGGTTCTTTTTTATATTTAATTTTATCAAAATTTAAATCTGGTATCTCGTTAGCATCTAACCATTTTTGTTTCATCTCAGCATCAAACTCAGCCTTCGTTTCTTCTGGAGTGTTAATTTCAGTTTTTTCATCTGATTGGTATTTTGCATACCCTTCAAACTTTTTAAAAAGGTGGCTGATGGCTTCTTGTAATTTTCTTTCAGCCTGCCAAGTGACGCTTTTTCTTCCAAGATCAAACTTGATATAATCATACTCAATCAAAAAAAAGCACCTCTGGTAGTAGCCTGTTTTACCTCCTTTTTTGGGCCTTTTCAGTTCAACTCCTGTCGGAATTCCTTTAGAAGAAATATGGATTGTGGGCACAAACAATGTTGACTCTGGATCTGCTTCATAATCTTCTGCACTAATTACTTTCAAATAATTGACGTTTATTTCTTTAAATACTTTATGCCCAGGTAGCATTACGCCATAGACCTTGATATCACGCCCATTCCAATTTACTCTATGTGTATCCCATATAGCTCTATCTCTTAAAAAAGAATATTTCTTCTTTTCTTCAGTCATTAGACTCAATTTGTTTCGGACTTCATTTAGATGAGAATTTTTTTTGTTCCATTCGTGTGGTAAACTGTATTCAAATGATAAACGTTCCAATGAAGTTGAATTTTCATTTAAATTTAAATCGTAGTAGCAAGAAATTTCAGGAGATTCTTCTTCCCAAATCTTTCTTGTGTTTCCCAAAGCTGTTCTACTTTGCAGTATATATTTGAGTTGATTAGGGTCTTTCTGAAACAGATCTTCGCTCAATGTGGTAGTAATTCCTTCAATTCGAACTGAGCAAAAACTCTCTGTATTGTATTCTTTACCTTCAATATTTTGTTTATTTGAAAATTCTTCAAATTCCTGTTTTTCAAATTTAGGAATATCTCCATTACCATTATGCAACCATTTATTAGCATCCTTAACAAGACCTCCATGTTGCTTCTTATCTAGTCCTCTTGTTATAATCTTGAATGAGTTTGACATGAAAACACAATATGTCAAACCTACTCCTTTTTCTCCTAGCTCTTCTTCTTTCTTTCCTTTGTCTGTTCCTCCTGGAGCAAGATATTGGTCAAGAGATTTTTCTACCATTCCTGTTCCATTATCAAAAATTTCAATAGCTCTAGCATGAGAATCGATTTTAATCTTTATTAAACCTCTATAGTTTTTATTTTGAGTTTCCTCTCTTTTTCTATTAATCGAATCCACCGCATTTTGGCAAAGTTCTGAAAGAGTATCCCAGAAATGGTGATAGCTATCTATCTATATTATTTATTTCCCTTTTTGCATGGGTTATTGACCTGTGTAGTAGAAAATCTAATTTATCGGATTGTTGCTCCATATTGCCCTGTATGTTCGGATATTAAATTACTTCCAATAGCTTTTACAAATGACAAACAAAACACCCTGTTTGCTCATCTTCTTCTTCAAGAACGCCTTCTAAAATATCTACTAAAGATTGATTGGGGTCAGATTTTTTTTCACGAGCAATTGCTTTTGTGTGTTCAGCAATAATTTGTTCTTTGCGAGCAAGTAGCTCAAGCAAAGATTCTTTTTGAGTCCAAGTGAATTTTCGACCATCACTGTGGTTCTGTTCATAGGCAACCGCTTTTTGAAACAAATCAGGGTGCTCTTCTGCTAGCTTAATCCATTCATATTTTCTTTGGAAGAAGCAAAAATAACAACCTGAACGAGTTCTCCAGCGATAATAATCAGGTAAACCAATTCCACTTTCGTCCAGTATTCTTTTTACATCCTCAATATTGTAACCGTTTTTCTGTATCGGGAGATCAATCCCATTTTCTTTAAATTGCTCCATTATTTGTTGCTGATCGTATGCTAGATTGGGGTGAAGGCTATTGACGATTTTGAAATTTTGTTCTTTGTATGGATAGAGAGGCCTTATATTGGATTTTGTGGAAAGATAACCGACCCGATCCTCGTCAGCCCGAATGCCAATATAGCTAAAAACTTGATCCCTCCCTATGAATTTTTCTAGCGGTTTGATTTTCATGTTGATGGTACACCAACGGTTATTTGGAGACGGAAGATAACCTTTGTTTAAGTCCATCCATAAATCAAAAACATGAAATTCTTCACCTTCTTTTGTGTGATGAAGTTCGGGTTTAAGGTACTCAATCTTAATTCCTAATCTTGCTTTAATCAGGTCTAAGTATTCGTATGTTTCAGGTAATTCTTTTCCCGTATCACAAAAGAAATATTCCATCTGAGGGATGGCTTTATTCAATAAAATAGCCAAAGCAGTGCTATCTTTGCCACCTGATAAACCTAAAATGTGTCGGGCTTTCTTAGTCATGTTATTCTACCTTCCGGTGGAGTTTTTCAAGTTGGGTTTGTTTTTCTTCAGAATTAAAAACCTTCTCAATCAGTTTGGTAATGATTGCTTGCTGTAATGCTTGGTTATCTTTTATTTGCTGGCTCTCAAGAATTTCTTCAGCAATGGAATCTATTTTTTCCTCAAAATCTCGATCTACCCACACCATCCTATGAATCTCACGACCTGAAGGATGCGTAATTGTTAATCTTCTGGCATCAAACCCATGATGTTCAGGTATATCCATTTCTGTTTTTAGAGCAGCAAGGTGCATGAAACGCCGGGCAAGGTCGCTGAGCTTGACTTCAAACTTCAGAGAATCTTCATCATTCCAAGATTCTGCTGGTTTCTCTACAATAATCATGATTAACGACTCTAACCACTGGGAATCATTTTTATCTTCAGCAACCGCAGCAAAAATAAAACGTTTCAAAACAGGTTCAATAAACTGTCCTTGAAACATGCCGGCTCGGATGTTTAATTCCTGTCGTAATTTAGAATGATTTACCACTTTGAAAGCACCTACAAGGAGCGTGTAACATCGCTCCAGAAGTTGATCATAAGCATGGTGTAATTCTGAAACGACTTGTAATAATTTCTTACGAATTTCTCGTGCATAATTCGGTTGAGGTCTGTTTTCAAGATGGAGGGGTGGAAAATTACACGCTTTTGGCAGTTCCGTAAACAATAACTGATCCGGTTCGTTTGTATTTAATACGGCCTCTCTTAATGCCAGCGCTTCTGAAGATAATTGCTTTGTATATTGTGTGTATCGAGGTAGTTTTCTGATAAACTGAATGAGGGGTTTGGCAATACTCAACAGAGTCGGGTTTCTCAAATTTTTATTGCTACCTATTGCAGGTTTAAAAACATTTTCCAGCTCTTTAAAAAACTCACGCTTCAGGCCTTCGATTCCAAAATATTTAACTGAAAAACGTGTTGTTTGCTTATCCAAGAGCTTGAAATGTTCGATACGAAGAATAGGGATAAAACTACCGTCATAATAGACTCCAATATCATCAGGGTGTACCAGTAAAACAGTAGTAAATAACAAAGGAATCAATCCTACTTTGACCCCATAAGGAGGCAATAAGAGGGTTTTACACAATAGATCTAGGGATTGAGGTGTTTGAGTAGCCGAAATGCAAAAACCTTCAATCACTTTCCAGACTGGGAAAATACCGCTTTTCTTATCTGGAGAGCTAAATTCCCATTGACCATCGATTTCTCGATGAATACCTGTATTGTTCAAGAGCGATTCATACATACTTCGCTCTGGACCATATCCGCTCAGACCTAATCTTTTTTCAGATTCATGATGCATCATGGCTTCGATAAGTTCTCTACTTGCTTTCACTCCTTGTGAGGTTAACTCGCTTCGATTCAACAGTTCATTCCACAAGTTAGGAGTATGGCGATATGCTTGATCGCAAATTGTTGACAGTTGAGAACTAAGAGAAGACGCATAAGGCAGTTTCTTCTTTTTCCCGTTCACCCAACAAGTCGTTGCTGTATTAGAGACATCAAAAGTCTGCGATAATATGTGATCCAAATGCTTCTTTGCCACTAAAATGCGATGACGAACTTCCCGTCGAGCAACCCCATCAGATTTCAATTGAGGAAAATTTTCAATTCTCATCAAAGCAGCGAATTCATGACACGCTTGCTGAAGTAACTGTAATGTTTTAGCATTCAAGATAATGATAGGTTTTCCTTTTTGTACCTTGGCAGAAAATGACTTCGGCAGTTGATGATCTCCAGTCCAATAAACAAGGATGCCATCACTATGTGGGTGTTTATAGATCCCTTGTTCAATTTCATCAACTTGATCAAAATAGTGCCGTTCAAAATAGCGTAAAGTACCTGTTCGATAGCTGTGACGATGGGCGATCACTGGGGAAAGTGAGTAATATTCCTCTAATAATTTTGCTAGTGAGGATTTTTTTAATGAATCATGCACTTCACTAATGGCCTGATTAATATCAAAATCAGAACCTTCCCATATCCTCAATTCATCAATTTGTTCTCGCCAGGTAACAAAACTGAGTTTTTTAAGATTTTGAAGAATCGGTTCCCAATATTCCTTTTCTTTTTGAAAATCTGAGGAACTACATATTGATTGCAGCACGGTTTTCATTGATGCTTTGGGGGCACCAATTAAATTCATTATTCCTACTGTTTTAAGTACTTTAATCGCATCTGGCTCTAAAGTACGTGCTTCCGAAATTCGACCTTGAATCTCTACCCATCTTTGAAATTGGGACTGAATGGTAATAGCCATTCCTGCTGAATCAACAAAATAATCATACAATTGATCCAACTGCAATATGGGTAAAGTTTCAATTTCTTGAGGATCGATGGAGGTCTTACGTAACCACGAAGTGAGTGAATGAGTTTCTTCACTTGTCAAAAAAGTAAATAGTGAACGATCATTCTGTGCATATCTTTTACACAACTCTGGCAACGCCAAAGCAGTGAATGGATGTAAGGGGTAGATAGATTCTAACTGCTCAACAGAAACATTTTCAAATAATAACTCCTCAGATAAAGCATTTTTCCATTCTTCTGCCCAAGTTCTGATTTTATTCTCTAGAGTTGAATTGTTTGATCGGCCTATTGCGCAACCTATCAATCTCAAAAATTGTTCAGAAGATTCTGTAAAAGTAATGTCTTCAAAGCGTCCTTGCACTTTCGCCCATTCGTTTTTTTGAGTTGATGATAAGCGATGGGCATAATCTGCAAATGATTGATGGAGTAAACAAAACATCAATATTTTAGGGCTTTTGGGGTTTAAGGAAAGTTCAGCAATTTGCTGGAGTAAGAACAAATCGTCTTGGTTTTGAGCTATATATTCGAGGTTTTTTCCAAGTTCGTCTACGATTAAAAGGACTCCTGTTTTTGATTCTTCGGCTACATTTTTTAAGAGAGATAATACTTCTTGATTGCTAACCGCTTTATTTTCTTTGATCTGATTGAAAAGTTCTTCAATTTTTTTTATGAATAGAGGTTTTTTGCTTTTATTCCAAAACAAATTTACCCCTAAGGACAATCCCTTTATGACAGTATAACTGATAGGTTCTCGTTGAGCAGTAACCACCGCTCGTACCAATCCTTTTTGTGTAATCTTTTTTTGAAAATTACGAAACAACTCTTTATCCTGAAAGTTTTTTTCAGCAATATGAAAAGCATTTTTCCGAATCGAGTTTTTTGTTGGTGCGCACAATGCTGATAAAAAATGGGCAAAAGCCGATTTTCCAGTTCCATAGATTCCAGTTAAAGTCCAAGTACTAGCTGCTGAAGGGGTTACAACAGCTTCGAAAAATCTTTCTAATACATCTATCGATTTAGAAGTAGGAACATAACCTAGTACACTCTCTGCACGATCTAAGTCTCTTTCAAGGTTGACTGAGCGTGTATACCTTCGTTGTAAATGAATGTAATCAACAAGGAATGACATTAGTTTTTCCCATCATAATATGAATTTAGAACTTTATATGCTAATTGTTTCGGTTCTTCAGTGAATGAAAATTGAATTACCCCTGCTGTATCTGAGAGTTCAATTTCAGAAATTGATTTGCTCACGGTTTCAATCGCATCATATAATATGCTTTCTGTAAGCTTAAAAATTGCTCCGGGACTACCAAGATCATACATTAAGCGAGAGGTGGAAATAGATTTGGCTCCCCGCTTCATTTCTGCATATTCTAAACATGCAAAAACAATTATTTCAGGAGCTAATCAGGGTTTCGATCCTCCATTAAAGGTGTGATGCTTCGAACTTCCTGTTTGAAGAATGAGGGACAACTCTGCAAAAGGGCAATCCAGAGTTTCTTCGCTAATGTGTTTGCTATGGGTTTGAGGAACATACATTCTTAATAAGCAATTTGCGTCTTTACGCAAAGAGGATTCATTAATTTTCACAGAAGAAAACTGTTCTTGGATGCTTTTTGCTAGAATATCTACCAAATCATCTAGAGTGAACTCTATCTGATGTAATTTGTTGAACACCAAATACCAAGCAGTCCCGTAACATGGAAGTTTTAGCAAATGCCAATGCAGTAACCAAAGAGAAGCTAAATCTTCCAGATAAGGATCCCATCCCGTATCACTCAATAAGTTCTTTCCAAAAAAAGATGGGACGAGTGAGCTTTTATTTTCCCGTACCTTTTCCAGTACCTTATAAGCCCAGCACCAGTAGCGAATAGATTTCACCATATTTTTACCTACCCCTAAAATGATTGGTGCATCTTCTTCTGAAAAGACTGATTGATATTCAAACGCTTTATCAAATCCCTTTTTTAACCATCCAAATCGTGGATGAAATGTTTCGTGCCTAGCGAATATGGGTGCCATATCTTCAAATGATATATAGGTCATCGGATAACAATGATGTAATTATTGGTGTACTGGCGATTTGTGGATTCATGATATTCCAAAGTATTTTGTAGAAAATTGTGTGCTGATGCAGATCTTGAGGGATGTGTGCTGATGCAGATCTTGAGAGAATTGAACCCTGAAGGGATATAATCAAAGTCCATTTTAATTAGAAATAAGAAAGTGACGATTGGCTAAAGAGAGAATCCTTTATAAAATTAGAAGTTTTGGTCAATCTACTGAATTTGAATTGGTCTGGCAAGTCCGCAATTTTTTATTCTTATATCTCTCATCAAGAAATATCTTCTTTTCTAGGAATATGAAAAACAAAATAATTTTATTCGAAGCTGTCTTTAGTCGTCGGATGGAACGCCTTCAGCAATATAGGGAGTTCCCCTCCCTGACTCGACTCAGTGGAACCTTGTAAAAGAGCTGGCTCAGCTGATTTATGGGATTGACCTTTATTTGGAAGACTTTTATTCTTCCGCCAGTGGGAAAACTGATCAAGAATTTCTTCTAAGGTGTTTGATGATGCCGTTAACATGCGTTAATCTCCTGTTTGAGGTCAAAGAGATTCGGATAACATGGGGAACGGGAGGCTTTCTACCCGTTACCGTCGGAAGGTCTCTATCTCTGCAATATAATCGACCATTTTAAACCCATCATTCAAGGGATCATTATCATGAAATGGATTTTCTCATCTCTCCGCTGAAAAGATAACGTTACCTATTATTTAAGTTTCTTTCTTCAGGATGGGCAAGTGCAAGCGGACGTGACTCAAAGGACATTGGGAATTTCGGATAAACTATGGCGGCATGGCATCGTTTGGGGATTGATCGCCATCGCCATCGTGATTCCTTTCTCTGTAGAAGCCTATCAAACCTACCAATATACGATGGCGCTGGCTTATGCGATTGCGATCATGGGGTTGGGTCTTCTGACGGGGATCAATGGTCAGTTTTCAATAGGACACGGCGCTTTTATTGCGTTGGGAGGATACACTGCCGGAGTGATGATCAATCAATGGGGGATTTCAAGCTACCTGACCATCCCCGCGGCTGGGGTGATTTGTTTTGTAGCAGGAACGCTCTTTGGCATCACCACCCTGAGGCTCAATTTTGTCGGCTTGACACTGACCACCCTAGCCTTGGCTCTGGCAACCCCGCAATTGCTGAAATCCCGTCATTTTGAAAAGTGGACTGGAGGGGTTCAGGGGATTTACCTCGACAGGCCAGAGATCTCTGCCTGGATACCGCTTTCAAAAGACCAGTTGTGGTATTTTATCACCTTTGCCCTGCTCTTGATTCTTTACCGAGTAGCGTCTAATTTGGTTAAAAGCCGGAGTGGTCGAGCCTTGATCGCCATTCGTGATTATTCAATCGCGGCAAGTTCCATGGGGATCAACACGAACTTATACAAATCACTGACTTTCGGAATCAGCGCGCTTTACACCGGGATTGCCGGAGCGGTGATGGCAATTTTGCAGGATTTCATCGCACCGGGACAGTTTGATTTTTCTTTCTCGATTTCTCTGATCATTGGCTTGGTGATTGGCGGGTTGGGCTCCATTCCTGGAGCTGTTTTTGGAGGAATCTTCCTGCAAGTGTTTCCGTTAGGTTCTATTTTAAAATCAGGATATATTGGTGGAGGAATTCTCATTCTTGCGGTATACTTCATGCCCAAAGGAGCGGCTCATCTGGCGAGTCAAATCATTTCTCACCTGAAGTCCAAATCCAGGAGGGATGCTTGACAATCAAAAAATTCTTGGAGAGGGTATGCAATCTCAACATCAAACGTTGTTAAAGTTGAAATATTTTTTTCTGATGGTTCTTCTGGGAAATAGTTTCACTTTCCTCTGGGGGGCAAACGTCAATGCCGCTGAACAAACCGCTCTCCAAAGAGGCGAGTACATTTTCCGCGCAACCGGGGGCTGTGGCTGCCATACCAATTATGAAAATAAAGGCGCGGTGATGGCTGGCGGGAGAGCCATCAATACCCCGTTTGGTGATTTTTACAGTACCAATATTACCCCTGATCCGAAAACAGGGATCGGGAAATGGAGTGAGGAGGATTTCATCCGGGCGATGACCGAAGGCACCGGACCGGATGGCACTCACTACGCTCCCGTGTTTCCTTACACATCCTTCAGCAAAATGACCCGAACAGATCTCCTTGACTTAAAAGCCTATTTGTTTTCACTTCCTGCGGTCGAACAAACCAACCAATCCCATGATCTCTACATTCCTTTTGGAGAACGAATCGGCTTCTTTTTGTGGAAAAAAATGAATTTTACCCCGACTCAATTCCAGCCGGATGCCAGTAAATCCGCTCAATGGAATCGAGGCGCTTACCTTTCACAAGCCTTGGCACATTGTGAGGAATGCCATACCCCCAGGAATTTGCAGGGCGTTTTGAAAAAAGACATGGCCTTTGCCGGTTCTGAAGAAGGGCCGGAAGGAGAGTTGGCTCCCAATATCACTCCTGATGACACAACAGGGATTGGTGAATGGGATGCGGTGGACATCGTGGAAATCCTGCAATCCGGGATCAAACCGGATGGTGATGATGTGCAGGGGTTGATGAGTGAGGTCATTGAACATGGCTACTCTTATCTTAAAAAAGACGATTTGGACGCCATCACTTTTTATCTCAAATCTCTTCCAGCGCTTCACAATCAGCTTGGTGACCATGAGCATTAAAACGAATAACCAGAATAAACCTTATCAGGATTAAACATATGACAATGCCTCCAGACAACCCCGATCTCGAACCGATCTTTATTGAAGATTTGAATTTTGATGGCAAGCGTGTTTTGATTCGTGCTGATTTGAATGTCCCTCTGAATCAGGACCTCGATATTCAGGATAGTGGCCGGATTGAGCAAAGCCTGAAAACCATCCGCTATGTCCTAGCTCAGGGAGGCAAGGCCATCCTCATGTCTCATTTGGGACGACCGAACGGGAAACGAGTGAATAAACTCAGTTTAAATCCCGTTGCTGTTGAATTATCGAAACTGTTGGAACAGACGGTTTATTTAGCTCCCGATTGCATCGGCTCTGGCGTGGAAAAACTGATCAACATGATGGAAAACGGAGACGTGGTTTTATTAGAAAATCTTCGATTTCACAAAGAAGAAACTGCGAATGATCCGGCATTTGCTCAAGCGCTGGCCAAGCTCTGCGATGTTTATGTGAATGATGCCTTTGGAACGGCTCACCGAGCGCATGCTTCCACGGCGGGAATCACTCAGTTTGTCGATTCAGTGGCAATGGGGTATTTATTGAAAACAGAAATTCGGTATTTAGGGGAAACTTTACAAAATCCGGCGCAACCGTTTGCTGCGATTCTTGGAGGGGCGAAAGTTTCTGACAAAGTAAAAGTGATTGACAATTTGATGAATCATGTCCAAATTTTGATCATTGGAGGCGGGATGGCCTGCACCTTTTATAAAGCATTGGGCTATGAAATTGGGGATTCGCTGCTGGAAGAAGACGCGGTTCCGGTGGCACAAACGATTCTGGAACAGGCCAAACAGAAAAATATTCAATTGTTGTTAGCGAAAGATTGTGTTATCGCTCAAAAACTGGAAGATCATACTCCAACAAAAATCATCAATGCCGCCGATGGCGTTCCTCCAGGATGGAAAATTTTGGATATCGGCCCGCAAGCGACTCGAACTTTCAGCCAAGCTCTGGAAAGCGCCAGGACGATTCTATGGAATGGCCCGATGGGTGTTTTTGAAATAGAAGCGTTTGCTGATGGAACCTTCGGCATTGCCAAAGCAATGGCTCAGGCGACGGAAAGAGGCGCGGTGACAATCATTGGAGGAGGAGATTCAGTAGCGGCGATCAAACAAGCCGGATTGGCCGATCAGGTCTCTCATGTTTCCACCGGTGGAGGCGCCTCCTTGGAATTTTTAGAAGGCAGACCGCTTCCGGGCGTTGCCGCAATTCCGAAAAAGAAATAATCACTCCCAACAATTTTGTCTCCTTTCAGGAAGAGACTTCTATGGATAAATATGATGTATGTGTCATTGGAGGCGGACCCTCCGGATATGCGGCGGCGATGCGCGCCATTGATTTTAATAAATAAAGTAATCTTGATTGAAAAAGATCGGCTTGGGGGTGCGGCATCTACAATGGTGCTTTATCTTCAAAAACATTTTGGGAATTGTCTAAAGAAATTGCCTCGATCAATGAAAAATTCAAACGCTATCATTCAGAGGTTCCCGATATTAAATTCAGCCATTTTCTGGAAGAGGTCGATGATCGCATTCTTCCTTTTGAAGACGAAGACCTGGCTCGTGTGGTTGAAAAAAATCTTGAGGAAAACGGAGTTTTGATCCATCGCCAGGCTGAGGTGAGAAAGATGGAGATTGTCGAGGGTGAAGTCGAATATGTGATCAATACCCCTGCGTGGGGGGAAGAGGTGTTTCGGGTGGAGAAAGCGCTGATTTCCGTAGGGCGAGTCCCAAATATGGAAAACACAGGCATGGATGAAATCGGTCTCGAATTGAGTGACCGCGGCCATATTATCGATGATGACACTCGAACCAATATTCCGAATATTTATGCAGTGGGGGATCTCACGGCGGATATTGCGTTGGTCAATGTCGGGGAATTAGAAGGACGGCATGCCATTGAGAAAATTTATGGCAAACTTGATCGTAAACTGAACTACGAAAATATTTCAACGATCATGTTTCTCAATCCCGAAACAGCCGGGGTCGGAATGAATGAGCAACAGGCACGACAACAAAAACTTTCTTTTCGAGTGGCTAGTTTTGATTTCAGCTGTATTCCACGAGCGGTGGCGATGCGGAGCACTCAGGGCTTTTTTAAAATTCTGGTCACCGACAATCTGGATATGAAAGTTTTAGGCATGCGTGCCATTGGAGAACACGCCTCCAGCGCAATTCAAGCGGTGGCTTTGCTGATTTCCATATAAAGGCATTGAAGAACTCGCAGAGTTGATCCATCCACATCCCTCCATCATTGAAGACGTCCAGGAATGTGTGCGGATGATGTTCGGAAAATCTATTTACAAATCCTCGGTCTTTAAAGACCATATGAGCTTTCGGTGTTATCGAAACGGACGTTATTTCGACATTGATGATGTGACGATGCTGGACAATTGATTCCCGTTGCTCCGGCGGTCGTTTCCCCAAAAATCACCCTTTCGGTTGAGGCATTATCCACACACAACTTTCAAGTTGTGTGTGGAATCAGGGGAGATTTCAGCAATTCTGAGATTGAGCATTTTGATCGTTGCTCGAACTGCGGCGAGCACTTGATCGGTGTCCACTCCGATGGTTTTGATCCGTTTGCCTTTGCCGGCTTCCCAAGTAATGGTCGCCTCCGTCAAGGCATCGGTTTGGCCTCCCTTGGGGATACGAATTTCGTAGTCCAGCAATTTGGGACATTCGATCTGCTTTTTCTCCAAGATTTCCTTAATCGCAGTCATAAAGGCATCATACCCCCCATCGCCTTCTCCAGTGGCTAAAAATTCTTCATCATCCACTTGCACGGCAATTGACGCGGTCGCTCGCAGAAGCCATCCGCTGCTGATGGTACAACCTGTCAAACGGACCCGGCCCAAGACATCATTTTCCAACACTTCTGTAATGATAAAGGGCAAATCCGTCGTGGTAATCGCTTCTTTGCGATCACCCAATTCAACGATCCGATCCAGCACTTTCTGAAAATTTTCTGGAGAAAGTGTCAATCCCAATTGATCTAAATTATTGGAAAGAGACGCTTTCCCACTCATTTTACCAAGCGCATAAGAACGAATCCGTCCAAAACGTTCAGGGTGTAACGCGTTTTCGTAAAGCCCTCCTTTTTTATCACCATCCGCATGAATCCCGCTCGTTTGAGTGAAAACATCTTCTCCAACAATCGGGGCATTGCTCGCAATTCGTTTTCCTGAAAAAACCTCGACCAACTCGCTGATTGGGCCAAGATGCGATTCATCAATGGAAATCTTGGCTCCCAGCTTGTCTTTGAGGGCCACCGCAATTTCTGGCAACGAGGCATTGCCCGCTCGTTCTCCCAAGCAATTCACAGTACAATGAATACTCCGAATTCCTGCTCTGACTGCCGCTAAGGCGTTGGCAGTCCCCAATCCATAATCATTGTGAGCGTGAAAATCAAAATGCGCCCAAGGGAATCTTTCAATCATGTCGCTCAGGCTCTCAAACACTTCTTCTGGAGACATCACGCCTAAGGTATCCGGTAACATAAAATGCTTAATCTGAGCATCTTTCAAAAGCGCCATCATTTCATAGACATATTCTGGGGAATCCAGATAACCATTCGACCAATCTTCCAAATAGACATTGACCGTGATGCCTTGTTCCTGGGCGTAGTGGGCTGTTTGGCAAATATCCGCAACATGTTCCTGCAATGTTTTTCTCAATTGCCGCCGACAATGATTTTCACTGCCCTTCGTGAGCAGATTCAGGACACGAGCGCCCGCTTCTACAATCCAATCAACACTTTTTTGATGATCGACAAAGCCAAGCACTTCGATTTTTTCAAGGTAATTTTGACTCGCAGCCCATTCCGCGATACTCCGCACGGCCTCTCGCTCGCCATCAGAAATCCTGGCCGAAGCAATTTCAATGCGATCAACTTTGACTTGCTCTAACAAAGATTTAGCAATATGGAGTTTTTCTCTTGCGTTGAATGAAATGCCCTGGGTCTGCTCTCCATCGCGAAGGGTGACATCCATGATTTCGATTGCTTGTCCGGATAATTGCATAATGTCCCTATTTGATCTCAAAATATTGATTTTTATAATAATTTTTCATACGAGGCAGACATATTCGCATATTTTTCCGGAAAGTCCAACCACTAAAGTCCAACCACTGCCTCTTCAGCCTATCTATCTGAAATTATATTATTTTTTAATGAAAAAATGCAGGAACAAACTCCCTGTCAGAATAAAGGTCAGATCAAAATGAAGCTCAGTCGAGAAGGCTAGCTGATTGGTGCCATAGAGCAGTAAAATAATACCGGATAAAATCAATCCGATGCCAGCTCCCAATTGAATCACTCCAGAAGCCGAAATCCAGGAAAATTTTTTTAACCGTCTGCGGTGGGTTTGAATGTGATCCCAGGCATACATTGGAAAAATGACCATAAAAAAAATACCAGCCCAGATGTGTAAGGCTGAAATGGCAGAATAGCCTGTGAAAATTTGAAACACCTCCCGATAGTGTAAAATGATTCCTGAAATAACTAAAAAAATCACCCCCCCAACAACCAGTTTCCTCATAAAAATTATGTTTCCTGCTGCTAAAATTAAAATACCGCTCAGCCTCCTCGCCTATTTCCTAAGAGGATTGCTTTTTCTGAAGTGACCGAACTTTCTGGAGGAGTTTTGCTTGAGATTTATTCAATAAGTGCTCTAAGGAAGTATAAATCCAGCGCAAAGCCAATGCTTCTTTTTTTTGCTGAATGAGTGCTAATTCCAGCTGGGCCTGTTCCATCACTTGCTTTTGCAATACCGATTCTTTCGTCACTTCCTGATAACGTTCAAATATCTGATTGTTCAATGCTTCCCAATGCTTCGTAGATTCTGAGGTAATCACAATCAGGCCATTTTGCGCGTATTGTTCAATCATTTCAATATTGAGGTGCCCTAATTGATCGGCATCTTGATAGTCATTGGGATTGATCCAGAGTTTTTTAGAAATATAAGCCATCTGTTGATTCAATTCATAAGCCTGTTCCTGTTCTTCACAAAAAAATAAGACTTGCGGTTCTGCCAAAACATTCTTTCTCGACATCACGTCTTCCCATAATAAACTTTGCGCTAAATATTGAATCAAACGTTGGGCAATCTGAGTGGCCTCTTTGAGCACTCCCTCTTCCTGACTGAACAATAAGGATTTGTTGTGAGCTTGCTGGGATTCGTTGGCCAGTTGTTTTTCCTGCTTTAGCAAGTGATCCCGCTGGGCTTCCATTTCGATTCGGGAAATCGGCTCTTTGGAAAAGTGAGGAAGGATTTTTAAATGCTGGACATCCATAAAAAAAGCTAACGGTTGTAGAATTTTTTGAACACCTTCATGCAAATCCAAAAATGTTCCTTCCAACACGACATCTTCAAAGCGGCTCAAGCGCAACCAGACCAGCGAATCTTCTAGGGTATGGGTTCCAGGCGGAAGATGATTGATAAATCGAACACTGGTGAGCTTTTGTTGAGAAAGAAAAAATTCGGTGAATTGATTGATGATTTCAACTTTCCCTAAACAGCGGATCGTGATTGAAAGAGGCTCGGAAACACAGCTTGGTGGCGGAGGACTGGGAAGGTGGTTTTTCAGATCCTGAATCATGCGTTTAAACGCTACGGAACGTTTGGAGAGTTGCTGGTAGGAAAGGATAAAATGGAGCTGAATGTCCCCCAGGCTCATGGTTTTTATGCGATCCACCGGAATACCAGGAAATAAATAACACCCCTGTTTTTCTTTGAGAATGCCTTTGATTTGAGAAAGGATTGGCAATTTGCCCTGTTGCCGCAAAAAATCAGGCAACCAGCTTTCCACACTTTGAGGGCCTTTTTCGGTATAAATCGCTTGAATCCGATTCAGAGCAATCAAACGATTGACAGGGATTTCTTCGAGAGATTGATTTTCCATACTATTATTCAATCCCTGATATTCTAGGCGCATCGCAGACGGGTCGATCCGAATCCGCGGAAAACGCTGGATTGCCTGTTTTAACAACAACGACGGATCTGAGACGATAAAACGCATTTTATTCACTAAAGTGACTTGTGGGTGATAAATGATAAACGGGTGCAAATCGCTTTCGAGGTTTTCGAGAATCAAACCATACTGGGTTTGTTTGCCGCCAATCCGCATCTGCAATTGAGAGAGAAAAAAAAGGCAATCCGTAAAAGCATGGAATCCCTGGGGGGTCAATAAAAACAGAGCAGGCGGTGATTTTGAAATTTCCTCACAGGTTGAAATGATCGCTTGCGGTTGGATTTCGCTTTGAGACAGCAACCGCGCTTTAACTTTTTGCTCAGCTAACGGTTTTTGGATGCTTTGAAAAATAACTTTCCAGTGTGATTCTGTTAAACCTAACCCGAAAATCAGCATGAGACAACGCCAATAAAGAATGATGTTAAATAGAGTTTGAGATACGTTTTCAAATGAGACGCCATTATAGTTGATCGAGGAGACGTTGGTGGATATTGCCGAATTTGCCATTGCTCATGATCAAAATGACATCATGCGGCTGAGCATGTTGCACCAAGTAGCCGATAATATCAGAGACCTCTTTGAAGGAATGCCCTGATTTTCCCTGTTGCTTGATCAATGAGACAATCGCTTCGACATCCAATTGTTCCTCAATGGGGATTTTATCCAGACGGTGAGGATGCGCGAGCACAACTTCGTCCGCCTCTTCAAAAGAGGACATCAAGGCCGCTTGGTGAATGTTCAAGACGCTGGTATTGCTCCGTGGTTCAAACACGGCAATCAAACGTTGATCTGGATGTTTCTGTCGAATGGCGCGAATCGTTTCTCGCACGGCTGTCGGATGGTGGGCAAAATCATCATAAATATGAATATTATTCCGGATGCCTCGCAATTCCTGACGCCGTTTGACATTGGAAAATTGATCAAAGGCTCGCTGAATTTGTTCGGCTGAAATGCCGTTATACCATCCTAAAATCACCGCTCCCGCCGCATTGCGAACATTGTATTCCCCAAAAAGTGGGAGCAGAAAATCATGACGCTCATGCCCTGGCCACTCCAAATGGAAGGTCGTGCCTTCTACGGTCGTTTGAAGCTGGCTTATTTTGACTTCACACTGATCGCCAAAACCGAAAGTGATGCAAGGCGAATAAGCGGATGCCAGCACATCCAGCACGTTTTTGTCATCCCCGTTGGCCACAATCACCCCATTGCGAGGCACCAATCGGAGCAAGAGTCGAAATGCCCGTAAAATGTCTGCCAACGAATTAAAAATGTCAGCGTGATCAAATTCGATATTATTGATGAGGAGTTGGTGGGGTTGGTAATGAAAAAACTTGGAACGTTTATCAAAAAAAACAGAATCGTATTCATCGCCTTCCGTGATAAAAAATTCTCCCCCACTTTCTCGACAACTCGTGCCCAGATTTTCCGGAACGCCGCCAATCATAAAACCAGGTCGTTTGCCGGCACACTCAAAAATCCAAGCCAAAATAGCGGTGGTGGTGGTTTTCCCATGAGTGCCTGTGACAACAAGAGACGTCTGGCCTCGGATAAAAAATTCCCGCAACAATTCTGCCATAGAAATATACGATATTCCGGTTTCCAAGACTTTCTCGACTTCCGGATTCCCGCGAGAAACCGCATTGCCAATCACGACCAAATCAGGAGAAAATTCCAAATGCGCTTCCTTGAAGCCATTTTGAATAGAAATGTCATGTTGCTCCAAAAAAGTGCTCATTGGTGGATAGACATTTTGATCGGAACCGCTCACGAAATAGCCGCGTTTTTTCAAAAGTACGGCCAAAGAAGCCATTGCAGTTCCACAGATTCCAATAAAGTAGATCTGTTTGAGAGAAGGATTAAAAAGCGCCATGAGGTTAGAATTGAGGTTGGAATATTTTCCTGAGGAAGTTTTTTAGAAAGTCAACGTTGGCATAAAATCGAAAATTCATCAATTGGTGTGAGCTACGACTATAATATTCGGAGCTAAATCTCCATCCAAAAAAGAAACCCTCCCCTCCAGCAATGCTAGGGTTTTTGAAAAATTTCAAGAATCCTCGGTTTCAGGAGAGCCAGCAAATAAAAACTTCCCCCGCCGATCAAAAAAATCACAACGCCGATCAAAGCGCATAAACTGAGAAAGTTTGCCATTTTCTGCGCTAAAGAAAATTCAAAAGAAAACGGTTGATAATTCAAAAATAAGCGAGCGTCCTTAATCTGGCTTGTGGTGAAATGATCTCCAGGGGCACATTGATTTTCTTCTGGATAGAGGTAACATGCCGGATTTTTGATATTCAGCCGACCCTTGCCTGCCGCTAAAGAAGACCCTTGGTGTAATGTTTTGAGAGGAAACGATTCCAAGCGATACCCAAAAATCGGTTCGTAACAGGGCATTTGAGAAACCTGCTGCGTGAGGTCTTTATTTGAGGAAATCCCGTTAATCTGGGGGATCAGTTTTCCTTGGATTGTTTGTTGATAGGCCATTTCAATCCTGTTGGGATTATATTTTTGCTGATGGTAATAGTTGCGCTCCGTGACAACGTTAGAAATAATCACAAAGAGAATACTGATCACCACAAGCGGGTATCGGTATTTCAGTAAAATAGCGGTTCTCTCCAAAATCAAAACCGCGAGTAAAATAACGACAGGGATATAAATACTATACCAACGTACCATCGTGCTACTGCTCTTGATAATCGGAATTTGTTTGAGAACCGCGTTCCATGCTGGCGTGTAATAAGTCAGGACAAAGGGGAGAAAAAGAAAAACGCCAATACTGCCAAGATAAATCCAGTCTTTCCAGTTTAGGGTTTTCCAAAAATGGAAGAAGCGTTTTGAGGTGAGCGATGCGGCTATTTCACAAAGAAGTTTTTTATCCATAAACTTCATCATGGGTGCCAGTATTAATGAGTATTGCTTTATTCTTAATGATTTTAAATATTAAGCGATGCTCATATTTGATACTTAAACTCCTAGAACCACTGAATTTACCATCTAAATTATGAGCATTAAGAGAGGGATGCTGAGGATCAACTTGAAACTGTTCCAATTTTTCATAAAAAGTTTCTTTCAAATCAGGATGTTTTTTTATCCACTTTTTGAAAGTTCTCTGAAACCCTTTAGACCAGGAAATTTCAATCTTCATTTAAAGTTGCAAATAGATCATCAACGGTTCCTGTAATAAGATTACCTGCCTTATAATCAGCTTCGGCTTCCTTAATGCTCTCCAAAATTTCTAAACGCCTGGCGGCAATTCGTAATTGCCCCTCCTTTTTAAAATTGGAAACTGATTTTGAGGTATTATTTTTACTTGTTTGTAACATTTTTCTTCCCCTATTTTAAAGTTTCCTTAAATACTCTCCGGCATGACTGAAGAGCGTTTTTATAAAACTACTCCTTTTTATTAATACACTGAAAATCTTTTGTTACCTGATACGCATCGCAACCATAATTACCAAAGCTGATACATTTTTTTAATTCTTCAAAAGACTTAGCATCCGAATAGCCCCAATCCTTACAACGTTGTTTAGCTAATTCAATCGCCTGTTTTTCATCTACTTCAACTTGCTGAAATATACCATGTTCATAAGCTAATTTTACGGTTCCACCATTTCCACCAATAGCAGACCATTTTTTACTACTGGTAAACATGCAGATAAAAAGATTAAGACCATCAATACAATTAAAACATTCTTCATTTTTCTCCTTTATAAAAATGGTTATCATAAAATTTTGAAAAACAAAATTAGTAAATAATATTTAATAGAAGTCAAGTCTTACTTATAAAGCCACCATCAAAGAGATAGAGCTTTCAAAGTTAGGCTTAGGTTCAATATCCCTTCGGTTGTATTTATAGGCTGTCTCTGCAACATAGAGCGGCAAATACTTCTCGTCATAGTGATGGTGCTGACCGACATAAGCTCTTTTTAGCAAGCTCCAGAAACCTTCAATAGTATTCGTATGAATATTGCCATCAGCAAAACGTTCAGAGTGCTTAATGCAGAAATAACTTGTAGTCGTGGCCCAATCCGCCATTTGCATTTGGGAAAAATTGCTCAAATAAGCAGAAATGAATGACAACTAACAGGCCACCAATTGCGGTAAATATTGTGCTGATTTGAAACTGCGGGAGTTTTGCCATCAAATTCAATTCAAATAAAATCGCGAGAAAAATAAGTCTGAGATGGGGACGTTATGCCTTGTGGGATGATGAGGCCGCGACTGCCTTATTTGCGGGGAATTGCTTGTGTCTTTTTGGAAAGAAAGTGAGCGTTTTAATTTTTTGAATACTTTGCAACAAAAATTAGTAGATTCCGGCTCTGAGAATATCGTAAATTTGAAGAACCCCAATCGGTTTTTTCTCCTTCACTACCACCAAACAAGTGATTGCATGGATTTGCATCGTATGTAAAGTTTTGGCCACTAAAATATCAGCCTCTGTCACTCTGGGGCTTTTATTCATAAATTTCGAGATCGGGCTGTCTAAAAAATCGACCTGTTGTTCGATCAATCTCATCAAATCGCCGACTGTAAAAACCCCCTTCAATCGCTCTGCTTGATCCACAACAATGACAATCCCTAGCAGTTTTTCAGAAAGCTGATGAATGGTTTTGCGCATCGGGGTTTCTTGATTGACCAACGGCAAGCGATCACCGGAAATCATTAAATCTTCAACCGTCACCAATAATTTTTTGCCAAGGCTCCCGCCTGGATGAAAAACCGCAAAATCCTCTTCTCGAAAATTGCGTTTTTCCAGGAGGCACATGGCCAAAGCATCCCCCAACGCCAAAGTGACCGTTGTGCTGGTTGTTGGCGCGAGTCCGAGAGGACACGCTTCTTTTTCCACAGAAATACTGAGATGAATGGTCGCGTTGGTCGCTAGCGTTGAATCAGGTTTTCCGGTCAATCCAATCAAAGGAATGCCCATCGCTTGAATATGGCCGAGCATTTTAATAATTTCATCAGTTTCTCCGCTCAAAGAAATCGCGATGATGACATCCGTGGCAGTGATCAACCCCAGATCGCCATGATAACTCTCTGCCGGATGCAAAAAAACAGCAGGGACTCCGGTACTGTTTAAAGTCGAGGCAATCTTTTGCGCAATCAAGCCACTTTTTCCCATCCCTGTCAGAATCACTTTCCCCTGACAGGCAAATAAGAGATTGACCGCCTTTTCAAAATCGGCATCTAAGCGATCAACTAGCCCCTTAATCCCTGCAATCTCTGTTAATAAGGTCTCTTTTGCTCGTCGAAGAATGGAGGACATTGTTCCAAAATTTGAATTGAGAATGAAAATAAAATTTCAACCTACCCCATCGCCAACAATAAATCAATCTAAGCACAACCAGGAAACCGCCTCACAAAAGCTTTTTCGCATAAAGAGGAATCCGCAGCAATCATCAAATCTCTTTTGAAATTAAAGGAATTGTTTTGACTAACCGAGGTGCTCTTGATAAAAAATTCACCTCTTATTTCTCACAAAATTTTTATTCATTTTTTGATTATTTGATTATTTTTCAATGACGAGAAAAAAAATATTATTGGGGCTTTTTTCCCTTCTCTGCTGGTATCCTTTCTTTTTTCCAATCCACGCTCAGACAAATTTCTCCAACATTTTAGCGCATAACGTCAAGGCCGATGGCGCCGTGGTTGAGATTGACCTTCCGATGAAGCTGGATGCCAATGTTTATGTTTTGATTGCCTGGGAAACGGCTGACGCGCAGCAAACCTATGTGGCGCAAGTCGCCAGAGGCGGGAAACAAATCTATGATATTCGTGATCATCCTCTGTGGCCGGGGCAATTTAAAAAAACGG
>WASW01092968.1_pt1 | contig 79843 bp, 82 predicted proteins | sample 5698521 | NCBI WGS metagenome assembly WASW01 (sample SAMN11175560, study PRJNA528189) | sponge metagenome | isolation source: marine sponge | host: Leucetta | place: Antarctica: Western Antarctic Peninsula, King George Island | collected 2013-01
AACCTGCAGAGACTAAACCTGCAGAGACTAAACCTGCAGAGACTAAACCTGCAGAGACTAAACCTGCAGAGACTAAACCTGCAGAAACTGCAAAACCAAAACCAACATTACCAAAAGGTTCTGAGGCAAAACCTGCAGAAACTGCAAAACCAAAACCAACATTACCAAAAGGTTCTGAGGCAAAACCTGCAGATGTTCCAAAACCAACTGAAACTAAACCACAACCTCCAACAACTGTACAAGCAGCATTAGAGAATGCATACATGACTGCTCCTATGACATCATTTGCAGATTACAAAGGAAAAGTTACAGGCTATACTCCAGCTCCTAACAGATACTTTGTTAGAAAAACTGCTCCTGTAGGAAAAGTTCCAACCAAAAATTGGAATGATCAAAAAGCAACAGTAACTGGTTACACAGCAGTATCAAACCAATACTATGCAACAAGAGCAAGAGTCGCACATCATCCTGCTGATAAAACATTTGGAAGTTTTAGTGGAGTCAATATGACAGTTGAAGGTGTTGCTGCACAAGCAAAACAAACTCCAACACCAGAACCATCAAAGCCTAAACCGGGAGCACTTCCAAAAGGTACGGCACAAACACAGCAAGCACCACAACAATCAACAAATGTTGTAGATGATGGAAAGTCTAGAGGAGAAAAACTTGCAGACTATGAAACAGATTACTTGCAAAGAATAGAACAACAAAGAATAGATGATGATCAAGCCTTTGATGAATTACTTGAAGCTGAAGCAAAATCTAGATCTACAGCAAGTAGAGGTACTTTACCAAAAGGATTTGAACCAAAACAAGAACCAGAATCTGAAGTACTAAAAGCATCTAAAGGCACTTTACCAAAAGGTTTCTAATCTATCCACAATCTTTTCTTTACTTATTTTTATTTTAAATTTAGAAAATCTTCTAACACTTCTTTAGAATGTCCTGCAGGTTTTACTTTGGGATATATTTTGAAAATTTTTCCTTTCTCATCTATAAGAAACGTGCTTCTCATAACTCCCATATACTCTCTACCCATGAATTTTTTCTTACCCCAAACACCAAACAAGTTTGAGACTTCTTTATCGACATCTGCCAAAAGTGGATATTTGATTCCCATTTTATCGCAGAATTTTTTATGAGAGTCAACGTCATCTGGACTAACTCCTATAATTTCAATTCCTTCTTTTTGGAATTTTTTATAATCTTTTGAAAATTCATCTGCCTCTGTAGTGCACCCTGGCGTGAAATCTTTTGGGTAAAAATAGATGACATGTTTTTTACCTTTAAAATCACTTGATTTTACTTTGTTTCCATTTGAATCATTTACTGCAAATTTGGGAACAGAATCACCTTCAGAAATCATGTGTTCTCAAATGGATTAATCCGTAATTAATTACTTTTTGAGATCAACTGATCACAAATCCAGGTCGAATCTTTTATATGGATATACGCGAGGCTTTTGCTTAATGGTTAACCCCCGAGCATATCTTGCAGAAGCAATTGCAACTTATGGCTTAGTATTCTTTGGTCCTCTTTCAGTAATTCTAGCAATTTCTGCATTTGGTGAAGAACTAACAACACAATCTGTTTTGTTCATTTCTCTTGGACACGGTGGTGCCATTGCTTTGATGGTTTATGCATTCGGACATATTTCTGGTGCTCACATTAACCCCGCAGTTACAATTCCTATGATGATTACAAAAAAGATTGGAATTGTAGATGGTGTTGGATATATAATTTCACAATTAATCGGTGCAGTAGCAGCAGCTGCAACACTTGCAGCAATATTGCCAGAACTTGGCGCTAAAGTAAACTTTGGAACTCAAGGTGGTCCAAGTGATTTAATTAACAACAGCATTGGTTCTGGATTTGCAGTAGAGGCAATCATGACATTCTTCCTAGTCACTGTAATCTTTATGGTAGCAGTTCACAAAAAAGCAACTCCTGGAATTCAAGGACTTGCAATTGGTGGAATGGTTTTCCTTATTCACTTAGTTGCTGTACCATTAACAGGTGCATCAGTAAACCCTGCAAGAACATTTGGTCCTGCTTTAATTTCTGGATTCTGGGAATTCCATTGGTTATACTGGGCAGCACCAATTTTAGGCGGAATCATTGCTGGTTTGATAATGAACTATGTCTATACAAAACCTGCAGAAAAAGAAGCATAATCCTAACATTTTTAAAAATTTGAATTTTTAATTTTCCATATGACATCCTCTGAAGATATTTCTAAAATGTTTGAGATTGAATCCCAAAAACTACAAAATCTAATTGACACTGCAAACTCAAAAACTGGTATAAGCATTCATGAAATTGTGGAGACATACTATCAAGTCATGAATGTCACATCTATGGCTACAATGCTCAAACAACAGGCTGATTCTGAGCCTAGCTCATTATTGTCAAAAATACAAGAAACTGAAAAAATGATTTCAGAAAAATTTGATTCTATCCTCCATCCAAAAATTTCAGCAAAAATATCTTCATCAATTCAAGAGATGACAAAAAATCTACAATCTGGAAATTCTGGTGAAAAATCAAAAGAACAAATTGAATCTGACGCTAAATTATTTGAAGAATTACGTCAAACCATGAGCACTAAAGAATTCGTTGAACAATATGAGAATGGAATTTCTCATGATTAATGATATTGCAAAAAATTTAGTTGAATTAAAAAAAGAATTTGTTAAAGTCTATGATGGAAATAGCCAGATTCAAGAATTTATTCCAAAATCAAAATCAGAATTATTTCCAATTGAAGAATCACATTTGGATTTGTTACACGAATTTGCAACAAAGAATCCAATATACTATAATTCATTTAAGAAAAAAATTGGATCGGTTGATTGTATTGTGTATGAGGGAGACATTAACAAATATTGGCTAAACAGCATCCAACACGGTTCAAGCAAAGCACCTTTCTCTCCAACTTGGATTATGTCTGGATATGTTGGAGCGATGTTTGCCAAGGAATTGGGATATTCTGAAGTAATTGATATTGGTTCAGGTGATGGACGAATAGCATACTGTGCAAAAGTTTTGGGTATGGAGTCACACAGTTTAGAAATTGATAATCTGCTAGTGGAATTACAACATCTCCTAACCTCTAAACTAAACTTTCATCCATATTGTGCCGATGCTGTTACTTTTGATTACCCTTCATTGAATCTTTCACGACCTATTTTTTTCATTGGAGGATTAGCACAAATGGGTGGGACTTTTCTTGCAACTGGCGTGTTGGATAAAATTAATTCAATTCCTAATCTAAAACAAAATTCGGGTTGGGTATTTGCAGGAACTGTATCTCAAAAGTATGCATCTGATCCTAAAAATGAGGCTGGATGGGGCACCTTGATTGAAAAAAATAATTTAAAATCGATTCAAAATATTTCCTTACCTGCTGCTTGGACTTTTCATGAATCCGATGATGTTCAGTATATTTTTACAAAATCTAACTAATAGCAATCAACATTAAGCGTAAATTTCCAAAACTTTTTGGACTCGTTGCATAGCTTGGATAGTGCGATTGCTTGCGGAGCAATAGGTCGTCGGTTCGAATCCGATCGGGTCCGCTATTCATCTTGTCTAAATTAGTCCCGAATCAACCCATTATGCCTACCATTCGGGTTTATGTGATTTTAGCATATTTATTTAGAAAATTAATACCTAACCTGAATGTGATTTTAATAAATTCATATTTTTTATAATATGTAGTTACGACATTCAAATTAGATTTTTGATATTCATCTAAAGACTATATAAAATAGATATTCCAATATTGTAATATCAATAAAATGAACTCTTTACAAAAAACAAAATATTTTGATAAACTTTGGCTTGTTGCTTTATTCACTACGTTGCTAGTAACTATTCTAGTTTATACCATAAATTATTTTTATTCAGATGATTTTTCTATTTTTGATTCTATTTCTTTATTTCTGTATACTTTGATACCTGGCTGTCTTGTTCTTGTATCTATTTGGGCAATAAAATCCAATATTTTTAATGATATTCCAAAAAAATCTTTAATTTTTTTAACTTTATCTTTTGTTTGTTGGTTCACAGCAGAACAATTGTGGATGTTGTTTGATTATGTTTTTGATATAGATCCTTGGCCATCTGTAGCTGACATTTTTTATATCTCAGCACCTATCTTAATGTTAATTTCTTTAACGATTTTCTTAAAACCGTTTAAAAATAGAATTTCTAAAAAAACCATTGTAGTTGCAACTTCTCTTTCTCTTTCACTTTTAATCCCAACTGTAATTTTCACTTATGCTGAAAGTGGCGGTTCTAATTTAATTGAACTTTTAATCGTAATTATTTATCCTGTATCAGATGCACTAGTGATTATACCTGCAATCATTATATTTTCAGTGGTGTTTAATGATAAAAAAAATACTTTTTGGGCTCTGCTTTTAATTGGTATTTTTGTTCTTATTGCAGCAGATACTTTATTTTTATTTTTAATATTAACTGAAGACTACCATGATAATCATCCTGTAGATCTGTTGTGGCTTGTTAGCTATCTTGTTTGGACTTTTGCTTTATTGCGCAGTATCTATAGTTCTAAAAAACCTCCTGCTTCCACTGATATTGAAACTTATAAAAAATATGAATCAGGAATTTTAAGTCGATATGGCGTTATTGGATTTTTGATTATCATTAATACTCTGGTTATAGTTGTTTTATTTAGCATACATAATTTATTGGCAACTCAATCTGATTTCGAATTTTTAGAGTTTTTTACTGCATTTTTAGTAATAATGATGATCATTTTTTCAGGCTTGATAGTATTACTAAATAAAACAATGCATAAAAATTTGGAAACACGAACCTCTGAATTAGAAAATATATCTAAAGATTTTATCAAATCTGAACGACTGACTGCAATTGGAGAACTTTCTGCAAGAATCTCTCATGATATTCGTAATCCTCTTTCTATACTGTCCTTTGAATTTACCTTACTGCAACAAAAAAATCTACTTGATAAAAAACAGACTAGGCGAATAACTAATTCTTTGAATAGAATCTCTCATCAAATTGATGAAGTCCTAGATTATGTAAGAATAACACCATTACAATACTCTAAATTCAATCTAACTACCATTGTTCATGATTCTCTTGATTCTATAGTTATTCCTGATAAAGTAAAAGTCAATATTCCTTCTGATGAAATTATTATCAAAGCTGATAGGAATAAAATGGAAATTGTTCTCATTAATCTAATTTTAAATGCTGTACAAGCTGTTGGAACTATTGGAACAGTAGATGTCACTTTATCTGAAACTAGCAAAGAAATTATTATTAAAATAAAAGATTCGGGTACTGGAATAACTGTAACACCACTTGATGACATATTTGATCCTCTAATTACTACTAAAGAAAAAGGTACAGGATTGGGATTGGCAAGTGTTAAAAATATTATTGAACAACATCATGGTTCCATCTTTGTTGAAACTAACCCTACAATATTTACAATAAAAATACCAAAAGAGGCAGAAATGAATTGACTTCTGTAGTAATAGTTGATGATGAAAATGATTTGGTTGAGGTGTTATCTGAGTTAATGAATCTGAATAAGATAGATGTTCTAGGGGTTGGATATGATGGCAAACAAGCAGTGGAATTATGTGCCAAACACAATCCTGATTATCTTATTTTAGATTTAACCATGCCTGAATTTGATGGATTTTATGCCTTAGAAAAATTACAAGATACTAAAATAAAAATAATTGTTTTGACAGGTAGAACTGATATAGATTTCATAAAAAAATTGGAACAATTTCCAATTTTAACAACACAAACAAAACCTCTAAACTTTGATGTTCTTCTCAATTTGTTTAATCCTTGAATTCATCTAATCTGTATTGGATAGACAATATTCTTAGCATAACCTGGGATTTTTCCAAGACAACATAGTATCCTAGACTGTGCGAATTCAATCTTTGAGAAGTATTTTGAAATTCTAATTATAAATTATAAAATTTAACTACTGTTTCCATAAATGGTAATATTCTGTTTTGTTTGACAATTACATAAATAATTCAAATCTTATTGATTCAAAATAAGATCAGGACATCATTAGATATGACAGAAAGAGTTACAATTATGCTAAATAGTGAAATTTCAAAAAAATTAAGAAAATTACAGGCAAAAAAACTCTTAGAAACATCTTCAACAGTTAGTTTTTCACGAATCATAAATGAAGTTCTAGAAAAAGGACTAAAGTAATACAAAAAATTATTTTTTAACAGATTTTTCTATTTTTGATTTATGAATAGTTCTAAGATGTCTTTGTAACATACCATGACCATACAAACGTTTTGAGCAATGGGGACAGGTAACGCGTTCAGCCATTTATGATTATCATACTTTTTATGAAAAACATACATTCGAATATGAATCTATTTGTAAATAATACGATACTGATAAATACTGTTTCCAGAGTTGGTAATGCTAGATTATGAATAAATTTAGTTCATTATTGATTTTTGCAACATTGTCTATTGGTATTATTACTATTTTGGGAATGGGATCATCTCAAGATTTTGTTGCTAATGCTCAATTGCCCCCAATAGAAGGTGAAATAATTATGCTAAAAGATGTCTTTGACAGTAGTGATGAAAACGTTGTAGCTGATATTCTAATTGGTGAACAAGTATTTGATTACCATTCTGTCCACATAGCAGTAAATAAAGAAGGCATTGATGACGATCGTGCTTTCTCTCTCAGTACTGATTACTTTCTTCCAGATGGTAATATGAGACTAGAAGGTCAAATTAGCACTCAATTTCAAGGTCCAGGTTCTTATGAGTTTGTTTTATCTGTAGTAGACTTATCTCCTGGTTTTCCAAAAACATTCCTTGATTCTGCAGAATTTGAAATTATTGATGACACTCCTTCTGATATCATTCCTCCTGTAATTACTCTAAGAGGCATAACCAATCTTAATTTGGAACAGGGTGGATATTATTTTGAATCAGGGGCAACTTGTATTGATAATGTTGATGGACAAATTAATGGAAATGTTGTGATTAGTGGAGACACTGTTGACACATCTGCTCCAATTTCAACTGTGTTTACTATAGATTATGATTGTGATGATAATTCTGGTAATTCAGCAACGACAGTTCAAAGAACTGTGACACTTATTCCAGCCCCATTGAGAACTTTCTATGTATCTGCTGAAAACTCTCAGTTTGATAATTACATGTCAGGACCTCAAGTCATTGAAGTAATTGTAATTGATAGTAGTATTAGTAGTACTGATGTGGCACTTGGTGAGCCAGATGTTACAGTAAATGGTAAGACTCTGAGAATGGCTCAAGCTGTAGACGGTAATTGGTATGGCTACTTTGCAGATAGAGACATGGCACAAATTGCAGATAGTACTGCAATTACTGAAAATGGAATAGGTTTGGATTATGGTGATTTTTGTGAATCATCTGATGATATTGATGCTTTAGGAATTGGTTTATCTGATACTGTTGGTTTTGCTGTTAGTAATACTGATGAATTAAGAGGTCAGATTGGTTCTTCAACTGGTGGTACTATTTTTGGGACCAATTGTATGTTAGGTTTTACACCTGGTTCTACTTTCTTTGAATATGATTTTACTACTAGTCTTGATGGTTGGCAATATTATTCTGTAGGAAATTCCCTTAATACAGTTCCAAATCCTACGGATAACTATTCTCTTTCCCTTGATGTATCTGATGGACAATCAGCTCCATCTGCTATGATTAGTGGCGATGGTTATGCAATAAATGCTGGAATGGAAAAACAATTTATCATTCCTAATGATGCTACACAAGTAATCCTTACTTTTGATGGAAAAGCTCAAGGCACTCTTCCATCTCATGCTTATATTCCAAATCTGAGATTTGATATTCTTGATGAAAATGATCAAAATATCTATGGTGAATATGTGATAGGACCTTCAAATCCATCTTCTATCCCTGTTACTAACTGGGAAACATTTAGTATAGATATTACAGATCATGTACTTGGTCAAAATGAAGTTAGTATTGTATTGGGATTGGCTGATTCATGGACTGTAGACTATGAACAAAAAGCTTGGTTTGATAATATCTCTGTAGAAATTATTTCTCCGTCTGTTTCAAATATTGATACAATGAATGTACTTCGAGAATCTAGAGATGTTAATCCTGGAAATGGTAATGACGTATCAATAGGTCAAATTGGATTAAACAGTGCTGATAACTGGCCTTTCATTCAACTTTATTCTCTAAACCCAACTGGTAATGTTGTCGTACAATACAACTATGGTGGTAGTGTTGAAACAACAACGCTTACTTTTGACACTGTTGAAAATCTTGCTAGTTTCGAATTAGATAGAAATTCGTATTTTATTGATTCTCAAGTTTATCCAACAATTACTGATGTGTGGTTAAACATTGATCCAACTGATGAGGATTCTTGGACCTTTGGAACCTATGATACTATCAGTTCCAATTATCAAGTATTTGACGAACATGGAGTTGCAGTAGGAGATACACTTGAAAATACTGACAACAATCTTTTGACCGGATTTCTTGATTCATTGATGTGTGAAGACAATTGTAGATTATTAATTGACCCTAATACTCAAGGAGCAACTAATCCCGTACTTACATTACAGGACAATGATGATACTGGAATAGTTGGTACTGATGCTAATGATGCTACTAGTTTTCAAACTCTTGGTGGAAATCTAAATGGAAAAATTCCTATCACTATAACTGAAACAAATAACAACAATGGTGTGTTTGTAATGCACGATGAATCTGATTCATCCATTCTAAAAATTACTGATAATGCTGCAAGAGGAACATCCGGTACTATTGATTACAATGAAGAACCAAAAACAATTCTTGTAGTACTTCCTCCAATCCTTCCACTAAACATTGGCGATGCTTCAGTAAATGAAGATGAGGGAACTGTACTAATTCCAGTTACATGGAATCCTACTGATCCAGCATTTGGAGGTCTTGCAACTTTTACATTTGCTTATGCTACCTCTGATGGAACAGCTATTGCAGGAAGTGATTACACTGCATTTAATATCATCATAACTCATTCTACTGCAAGTGGAATTATCACACTTAGTTTCCCAATCACTGATGATGTGGATGTAGAATCAGATGAAACATTCACAGTCACTTTAACTGACCCTAATCTCAATAATGACGTAATTGGAACTTCAGTTGTTACAATTATTGATAATGATGTTGTACCTGTTGCAACTTTCTGTAATGATATGACAATTGATGAATTAATTGCTAGTGGAAATTACAATGTCATTGATAATAGAGATGGACATCTTGATGGTTCTAGGATAACAGGAACAAATGGAGATGATCTAATTTTAGCATCTGATGTTGGAAACGATATACGCGCAAAGAAAGGTAGTGACTGCGTAATTGGTGGTGCAGGAAATGATCAACTACGAGGTGGAAATGGAGATGATACGATATTTGGATTAGATGGTAATGATAGGATGATTGGTGGTAAACAAAATGACCTTCTTTATGGTGGTGAAGGAAATGACAAGATTTCAGGCTCTAACAACAATGATCAACTCTTTGGAGAAAACGGAGATGATATTGTTAATGGAGGTTCAGGCGATGATGTATTATCCTGTGGTGATGGAGTTGACAAAGCAAATGGTGGAAAAGGAACCGACACTGCAACTACTGATTGTGAAACAGTAAAGAACATCCCTTAATCTCAATTTTCAACTTAGATAACTATCATTTTACCTACATCCTGTTTTATTCCTAAAATGCTGATATTCTTAAATTCTAAAATTATACTATCACGTTATGAACAAAAAACTACTGTTTCTCATAATGGGTATTATTGGATTGGCATCTGTTGAAGTCTTGTTCATGACAGGAATGATTCCTACTCTTTAGTTTTGGTCTTAGGTAAATTTTTAGTTTAATTGTTTTTAAAACACTAATAATTTGTATTGTCTTTGATAATCTATGGATTATGAAAAATTCTGCTCACAAATTTTAGAAGCAGACCCTAAGATTAGATTTGCTACAGTATTTGATGAATGGTCAGTTAAAGTTGGAGGTGGAATGAGAGAAGGTGTTGAAAGTTTACTATCTGAGCGAGCATCAAATGAACTTGTTAATCTCTCAACACTTGATTGGAAGTCTAGAAAAGATATAGCAAAATGGCTCGGTAAAACAAAATACACCTTGGCAGAATATGATACGATTAAACGTTTTTCCTTTTATCTTGGTGATGATTACTTGCTTCTTGTAAGTACAGAAAAAGACTGTGATACTGATATGATCGTTGATAAAATAATCAAACTCTATTACAAAAATCAAGACTAAGATGTTCTAAAAAATTGAATCTTTTTATGAGTAAGCAATGAACTATTTGTATGGAATTAAAATCAGAAAAATCAATTAAAGAATATCTAAAAACATTACCTGATGACACTATCATCAAATATTATCTTGATGTAGAGTATAGTCCATTCCCAGTATTACTTATAGAAGAATATACTCGACGTTTCAAACGAAAAACAAAAGATGAAATTATTAAAGATTTAAAATTCCAATCTCGTCTTGCTCGTAAAAAAACTCAAGAATTGGGTAAAATGGCAAAAAATCATAAATTAATTGATGATGTCACTCGACAAAAATCTGAAGAAATTATTAAACATGCAAAGAAAAAGGGATATGAAATAAGCGAAAAAATTTCTGCAAAAGGCAATATTCTGGGTTCTCGTTTAAAACAAAAAACAAAATCTGGTCTTAAATCTGGATTGAAAGCTGGTAAAAAACTAAAAACTTCTAAAAGTAATGAACTTGATTTATTGAAAAAACTTGGAGATTTACAAAAGGCAGGAATAATCACCAAGAAAGAATTTGAAGAAAAAAAGAAAAAAATCCTTTCTAAAATTTAGACTATTGATTTAACAAATCTGCTATTGGAATTTTTCTTGTGATTCTGAGATCTGTGATAATATTTGTTGGAATAATTACATCCACTGATTTAGTTACACCATTGACAAAATAATCAGAACGTTTTTGTCTTTCTAAGAAATATTGTAACTGATGTCATGTAGCATCCTGTTGCTATAACTTCTGAAATTAATGATGCTAAATATGGTTCAATGCCAATTTCTAGAAAATAATACAAAGTTGGCCATCGTACTCCTAGATAGATTATTTCACCTAATCCAAATGATGAAATCAAAGATAGTAATTCTTTTTTAATTAAATTTGATTTCATAGACTTGTATCTTTTTATGTTATCGCAGTAAAACAATACTGAAAAAATTCCAAAATAAATTACATATCCAATAACTATGGTAATTGTTGTGTTTAGATAATTCTCTTGGTCTCCTAATAGTTGAGCTGCAACTGCGGATAGTGATGCAGAAATTACAAAACAAATGAGAAAGTTTCTATTAATTTGTAATAATTGTTGATTTAGTTTCATCGTATTCCTTTGGTAACTGTTATTTTGAATCATCTCATAAACCAAACTATGAAAAAACGATGTGATTGGGCAAAAGATGAACCTAACACTACATACCATGATAATGAATGGGGAACTCCTCAACATAATGATCAAAAATTATTTGAATTTCTAATTTTGGAGGGTGCACAGGCTGGTTTATCTTGGACTACTATCCTTAATCGTAGAGCAGGATATAGTGGAGCCTTTTCTAATTTTGATGTAAAAAAAGTCTCAAAATATACTCAAAAACGAGTAGAGCTACTACTTCAGGATGAATCTATAATTAGAAATAAACTAAAAATTAATTCTGCAATAAACAACGCAAAAGAATTTCTAAAAATTCAAGATGAATTTGGATCTTTTGACAAGTATCTCTGGGGATTTGTTAATCACAAACCAATCAAAAATAAATTCAAAAAATATTCTGAATTGCCTGCAACTACTGATATTTCAGAGAAATTAAGTAAAGATCTAAAAAAACGAGGCTTTAATTTTGTTGGTCCGACAATTTGTTATGCATTAATGCAGGCAACAGGTATGGTAAATGATCATACCTCTGAATGCTTTTTGTATAAAAAATAATTTTTAAACTAGAATAATTCTATGAAATCATGGCTGAAGGAAAATTTGCAACATCAGTATCTTGTATGGATGGACGAATTCAAATCCCCCTAAACAAGTGGATAAAAGAAAACTATTCTGCAGACTATGTAGATACAATAACTGAACCTGGTGTAGACAAAACTATCATAGATGTTATTGAATCAATCAAAACCAAAGTTGAAATTTCTATCAATGCTCACAAATCAGAATTAGTTGTGGTATCCGGCCATTATGATTGTGCTGCAAATCCTGTATCTGATGAAGAACACATTTTACAAATTAAAAATACAGTTGATATAATTTCTTCTTGGAGATTAAACGCTAAAGTAATTGGTGTTTGGGTTGATGGTTCTTGGAATGTTAATTCTCTCTAGTTGTGTAAACTAGGTGATATTGGAATTGTTATTTCAAATTCATTAATACTGTCTGTTGCAAAAATATTGATCATTCCTCCCAATACTTCATCTGGAATTGGCCATGGCATGCTGAGATGTCCTCTATCACTAGTTTTGGTTTTAAGTAAATCTGAAAATGTATCTCCAGAAATTGTAATTCTTACAACATGGTATTCTTTCCATCCCTCTCCTTCAAACATTAGAAATCTTTGATTCGATATTTCATTTGGTGTGATAGTTAATGTTGCATCAAAGTCATGAATTGTTTTTGATGAATTCATTCTTTCTAATCTATTTTTAATAAATTCTTCAAACATCTCTTGTTGGGCTTTTTCTGAAATTGCCCATCCTTTCTCTCTTAACTTTTCAACATTATCCAAATTAACACAGGCTGGAATTTGTTTTGTTTTTTTAATCACAATTTCTTGTCCTTCTTTGCATTGAATCAAATCTATTGTAATTCCTAGTTTTAGTTGTCCAAATGGAGTTGATTTGTTAAATGGTTTTAGATTTTCTGAAAAATCTGAACATAACCTATCTCCACAAACTTTGATGTTATGTGATGATTCTCCTTTCTTTGTAATTTTCTCATCAACTTTGGAACATAATTCATCCCCGCATACTTTGTCAGAATTGATTACTTTGTATTTTTTGGATTCAACAAACCCTTCAGCTGAATCAATTAGTGTAAATCCAAAACAAATCACCACAATTACTATGACTGCCTTTGTAATCATGCCTCTCTGAGACATTCATTAAATTTTAGGTTATATGCTGGATTTTCGCATGTTTTTTGAGCATGAATCAGAGATTATCACGGTTTTCCAAGACTGCTGGTCCTGGGATTCTCTTTGCATGTACTGCAATTGGTGTATCTCATTTGGTACAATCCACTAGGGCAGGTGCTGATTATGGATTACTGATTTTGGGCTTTGTGGTATTGGTAACTTTGTTAAAATACCCGTTCTTTGAGTTTAGTTCTCGTTATGCAAACTCTACTCAAACAAGTATTATTGATGGATACAAACAGTTGGGAAAACCTGCACTGTGGTTATATTTTTTATTAACAATTGCTTCAATGTTTTTTGTTACAGGAGCAGTAGGGTTTGTAACTGCAGGATTTTTTGAGAATTTATTTGGAATTGATTTTCTTGGTGAATGGACAGTTGTAATACTGTTTGCAGCATGTGTTGCAATTTTGGCAATTGGAAAATACAATGTACTTGATAGTTTGATTAAGATAATTGCAATTGTTCTACTGGTGTCAACTGTCTCTGCATTTTTACTGACAATGTATGCTGGTCCAATAGACCATGTATCTGGATTTGAACCAAAGGATCTTTGGGATATTTCAGGAATCTTTTTCTTACTTGCATTGATGGGATGGATGCCTACTGCACTTGATCTTTCAAGCTGGAATAGTTTATGGACCATAGAGCGAATGAAACAGACAAAATATAAACCAAAACTACAAGAAACTCTTTTTGAATTCAGACTAGCTTATCTAATTACTGGAATTCTTGCAATAATGTTTGTAGCACTTGGTGCTTTCATGTTTTATGGTTCTGGTGATGAGTTGCCAAATGACAATTCACTTTTTGCAAATGAAATCGTGAAACTGTACACCCATAACATTGGAGACTGGAGTTACATTATCATTGCAGCTTCTGCATTTACTGCAATGTTTGGAACAATTATTGCAGTTTTTGATGGATATTCAAGGTCTTTGCAAAAAACAGTTGAATTATTATTTCTCAAAAAAGAGGCAAAATTGTTCACAAAACCCCGTATTCTTTATGTAATTTTCTTGTTCGTGATCTCCATAGGCTCATTTATTGTGATATTTCAGTTTGGAAATAATCTTAGGGAACTAGTTGACTTTGCAACTGTTTTATCATTTGTTATAGCGCCCGTAATTGCAATTTTTAATTTTAGATTAGTTACCGGAAAATATCTTGATAAAGAACATCAACCCTCAATTTTGTTAAAAATTCTAAGTGTTGCAGGAATTGTTTTCCTAAGTGGGTTTGCAATATTCTTTATCGTGATAAAATTTCTTTCCTAACCCTTTAAATTTAATAATACACTTTCTTTTTTTGTGAAATTCATCGTTTTTGCATTAATTCCATTAATTCTTTCAATGGGGATAACCCCCGTTATTCCATTTAGTGATGCATCTGAATCCTCTCAAATCTGTGTTGACAAAGTATGGATTGAAAATTTTAAAGGAAAAATTGCATGTGTCACTCCCACTACATCTGACAAGTTAGTACAGCGTGGATGGGGAACTATACTATCTGATGATATTATTAATGAATCCTCAGAAACAATTCCTCTCAAACTACCTTCATATCCAAATCAACCCGAAGTGCATCCTAACCTGATTGCAGGTTATGATTATTCATCACCTCCAGCAGTTCACAAAGTTACAGATAATGTCTACGTTGCAGTTGGATATGATTTAGCTAACAGCATCATGATTGAAGGTGATGATGGAATCATTATTGTTGATACCCTAAGTACATACGAAGATGCAAAAGAAGTAATTGCAGAGTTTAGAAAAATTACTGACAAACCTGTAAAGGCCATAATTTACACTCATGGACATCTTGATCATGTTCATGGAACAGGTGCATTTCTAGAAGAAGGTGACGATATTGAAATTTATGCACATGAAAGTCATGTTGATTTTTACATTAATGAAAACAGTGTGTTGGGTCCAATAGCTGCAATAAGATCTGGTCATGCAAGTGGTGCATTCTTACCATCAGAAGGACCTGACAGATTTAATCTTGGAGTATTGGCTCCTATGGAACCTGGAACAATTTCGTATGCATTTCCAACTCAAACATTTTCAGATGAATTAGAAGTTGAAATTTCTGGTGTAAAAATGAAAATGGTTTTTGTAGCTGGTGAATCATCTGATCAAATTTACATTTGGTTACCTGACCAAGAAGTTTTGTTAATTGGAGATAATATTTATGCAATAATTCCTAATGTTTACACTTTACGAGGTTCAGTTTACCGCGACCCTATGAATTATGTTAATGCCCTAGACAAAATGATTCCTCTTGATGCAGAATACCTAGTTCCAAGTCATGTTAAACCGATAATTGGCAAAGAAAATGTTAGAGATGTTTTAGTTTCAACAAGAGATGCAGTTCAATATATTTATGATCAAACTATCCGTGGAATGAATGCAGGGTATACTGCAGATGAATTATCTCATATGATCGAATTGCCTGAACAGTTAGATAATCATCCATGGCTTACAAAAACTAGAAACCAAGTTTCATCTCATGTTAAACAAATCTATTATGGAAATTTAGGTTGGTATGAAGGAGATCCTGCATTTTTGACACCTATTTCTCTTAAAGAAAAATCTGTAAAGATTGTAGAGGGATTTGGTGGAATTGATGTAACAAATGCCAACATAAGAAAAGCAATCACAAACGGAGAATATGAGTGGGCAGCAGAACTTGGAGCATATGCTGTTAATTCTAATCCTGACAATGAAGAAGCAAAACTTCTCAAAGCCAATGCGTTACGAGTTTTAGGACAACGCTCAGATTCATTTGATATTAGACACTGGTCAATTACAGAAGCTAGAGTACTTGAAGGAAAGATTACCATTGATCCAAATGCATTCACACAAACAAGTCCTGAACAAATGGCAGAACTACCAATTGAAAAATTAATTAGATTCTTACCAACAAAACTTGATCCTCAAAAAGCTGCAGGACTTGATACTGTTTTAGGAGTAAATTATTCTGATATTGATTTAGATTTCACACTACATGTTAGAAATAGTATTCTTGCAGTAACTGATGGTGCACCAGAAAATCCTGATATGGTACTTGTAATTGATTCTGATACTCACAAGCTAATTGTTGGTGGGCATCTAAATGTCTTAGATGCAATAAATTCAGGGCAAGCTGAATTAACTGGAAATACAGATGATCTGGTTGAATTTCTGAGTCTATTTGATAATGTAACTGTCAGTACTAATGCCATTGGATAGAAAACTACAACCCTTTAAATCTAATTTAAAATCAATATTTTTTGTGAAGTTTGTAATTTTTGCATTAATTCCATTAATTCTGTCCGTAGGAATTATTCCTGCATTTCCATTTAGTGATGCTGTAGAACAAAACCAAATTTGTATTGATAAAGTCTGGATTGAAAATACTAAAGGTAAAATTGCTTGTGTAACTCCAAGTACCGCAGACAAACTAGTACAACGTGGTTGGAGTACATTACTTGAAGATATTTCTATAGAAAAACCAATGGAGGAAGAATTACCATTAGGTGTAGAAACAATTGAAACAAGAAGTGGAACTATTACCATTGACCATGATTATCTAACTCCTGAATCTGACCAACTTCTTAGTGATGAATTATTTTTTCAACGTGCAATTCATGTTTACCATATGGCGCTTCCTGCAGTTGGTGGCGCTGGGATTTTTTATGACATAGACAAAGTAGGTGCTACTGTTGGCGATATTATTTATTGGTCTGATTTTATGAATTCTGATATTGAACTTTTAACCGGAAATACTTCTGTGTTATACTTTATGTCATTACAAGATCTTTCTAATGGTCCTATTGTGGTTAATGTTCCAGCTGGTAATCTTCAAGGTCATATGGATAACATTTACCAACAACAAATGATGGACTATGGAATAGTAGGTCCAAATGAAGGAAATGAAGCATTCATCTTGGTTCTTCCTCCAAATTATGATGGAGAAATTCCTGAAAGTTTTGATGTAACCACATCTACTGAAACTCCTAATTTCGAAGAGATTGATGGAGAAATTTCTGAAAATCATTTTGTCATACAATCTGACACGACACAATTCTTGTTTATGGGACGTGCATTTGTTAATTCTCCAGACAAGGCAGCAGGTGAAGAACTAATTTTAAATCTTAATGTCTTTAATTTATCTGAAATCAATAATCCTTCCAAAGCAAAACTCATTGATGTTAGTGGAGAATCATTAAATCTATCACATCCTACAACTGACGGTTTTTGGGAATTCTTACATGAAGTTTATTCTAAAGAGACAATTGTAAGACCTGAAGATCGAAATCTCATTGGGTTAATGCATGCAATAGGAATAGTACCTGGTGAGCCATTTGATCCTGATGACCGCTCCAAAAAGATTCTGGATAAAGCAGCAGTTGTAGCAGATTTGATGGCAAGAAACATTGCATATGATTCTCCTGTCAAAGAACCATTTCTTTTCTACCCTGATAAAAATTGGGAACTGGCATTTATGACTAAGAATCCAAAATTTTTAGATGAAAGAGGAGTTACACAGATTGAACCAAGAATGTCTTTTGTTTATCAAGCAATTACTACTGCTGATGCAATGGTACTTGAACTTGTAGGAAAGGGTTCAAAATATTTAGTGAATTATAGAGATGCCGATGAGAATTTCCTTAAGGGTTCAAACACATATCATTTACAAATTCCCGCAAATGTTCCTGCTCTGAACTTTTGGTCTTTAGTTGTTTATGATGCAGAAACACGTTCAATGATTAATAATGGTGTACAACCATTACCTGGAATTAGATCACTTGATTCTGATAATTTGATACAGAATGATGATGGGTCTTATGATGTGTATATGGGACCAGAAGCACCTGAAGGATTTGAAAATAATTGGGTAAAGACTAACGAAGGCGATGGATTTTTTACTATTTTTAGATTCTATTCTCCAACTGAGGCATATTATGATAAAAGCTGGCAATTACCAATGATTGAAAAAATAGAATAATATCTAAGAATAAAGTATTGAAATAATATGGGCATAAAAGAAAAAATTTATTCAAAAAAAGATTCTATATCTAACAAGATTGAATATTTGAAATCTGATGTGAGAGATGTTAAAGAAATTTTTAGAAACAGTTGATGTTATTACAAAAGAAGGTTATGAACTAAAAGCACAAGAATCTATTACTGATGCTGTTCCAAAACTTAACATGACTTTGGCATATCTTTACATCTTTCAAAATAAAAAATACCTGCGATGAATCCTTTACTATATCTTCTAGTTGCAGCTGCGGGAATCATAATTTTTGGTTCTTTTTTGATTTTTTCTATAGAATCACAGCATCCTGATTCTCAAATTAATTCAATGATTGATGCTGCTTGGTGGACTGTAGCTACTGTAACTACTGTAGGGTATGGCGATGTAGTTCCAGTCACAGATATTGGCAAAATCGTGGCTATTTTTTACATGTTTTTTGGGATTGGTATCTTGGCATTATTCCTATCTGTATTGGGAACCCAGTTTTACAAACGTAGATTTGAAAAAGAAGAAAAAGACATATCTCATGCTCAAAGATTAATTTTGGATAGAATGGATGATTTGGAAAAGAATCAAGAGAAATTACAAAAAGATCTTAGAAATATGATTGATAAACTAGGGGAGAAAAATTGAATTTTAAATTTTATTTATTTTTCCCACTAATTTTTGCAATTGTTTTTAGTAATGCATATTCGGAGGAACAAGTTCCAGGGTTTGTTGTTGCAGTAGAGGCAGATCCTTATTATTTTTCTGCAAATGATTTTGGAATTGGAGTTTTACAATATTTTGAAAGAGATTACTCTCCTTATCTTGTTCCAGGTATTACTGACAATTCATCTACTATAGATGAAATTATGACTGCATATAATGAAAATATAACACAAGTTACAGACAATGTAATTGTTTCAGACAAAAATCGTGCACTGGTGTTTAAAGTAACTTTCTCTAATGGTGATATTAAAGAAAAACAAATCTTTACAACTTTTCAAAAATTTACACATTTAGAAGATAGTGGCTCATCATCATCTCAAAAAGGGCTAGAACTTGAATCTCTGCTAAGTTCAGAGAACGAATGGTTTTATGAAAATATACTTTTACGTTACATTAATTCTGATGATAAACCACAACCATTTGATATTGATGTAGATATCCTCACAGGTGACACATCAACACTTCAAAGATGGCAATACTCTAATTGTGAAATTACTGATTACATCCCATATCTTGATGAAAATCTTGCAAAACTCAAATTTGTTGGAAGTCTAGTTTCTGAAATTAGAGATAAAACAAATTTTGAGTGTGCAGGATTCTCTGTTGATTTTAATTTAGATGCTGCATCGTCAGTTCTAGATATTGCCAATTTTACTTCCTCTAAAGACACTCAAGCAAAACAAATCATTGTAGAGTTTTCAGGAGGGGCATTGGAGAACACCATTCCGGCATATTCTTTTTCAAAATTTACTCCAATCAAACAAGTTAGAGATTTACCAATTTTTGTGCCTGGATACATCATAGATGACAAACCTAGATTTTCCTTACAATCACTCCCAAGTAAAGACAAAGAAGAACTCTATGTTGGTATTAGCAAGTATATTCTTCCAGGAAAAGATCCTGAACCCTTTGATGTATCTGTTCATCTTGCATCTGGTTCTGGGGAAATCATTCAAACTTGGAAATATTCAAAATGTTCTGTAACAAATTACTCTACATTTTTTATTGATAATTTACTATTTTTTAAATTCAAACAAACCTTTGGTTCTGAAATAAGAGATAAAATAAATTTTGATTGTACGGGATTAAAATTTGATATAAACTCTAATGATGAAATACAATCACAATCAATAATTCCTAATGACTTTGAGCGAGCACAAATTTTTGTTGTATCTTTTGAAGGACCTGACATTTCTCCTGAGAAAATTATATCCTCTTTTACAAGATTCTCATCAATTTCAAATGAAGAACTTCCATTGTTACTACCAAATTATGTTTATGGCGAAAAACCAAAATTCTATTTGGAATCCCTCCCGAACAAAGATAATCAATGGTATTACCAATTAATAAGCAGATACATTAATGCAGGTTCTATTCCTGAACCCTTTTCAACTACAATCAATGTTGTAACTGGTGATAATACAACTATTCAAGAATGGAGATATACTGATTGTGAGGTTTTAGAATACAAACCATTTTTGGACGATTTATTGTTCAAACGAAAATTTACATCTGAATTTAATTCAGAAATTAGAGATAGAACAATTTTTGAGTGCAATGGATATGTCTTTGATGGAACATCTAAAACTATTGAAAATACTCCTGAACATGCATTAAGTTATGCCAATTTTACTCCAAATGATAATGATCGTGCCCAAAGATTTGTAGTTACACTTTCTGATGGTGATTTTACAAAACCCCTAATTATGCATACAGTTGGAAAATTCATCCCAACAATTGAGCAACGAGGTGAAACCTCATATCGTTTTGTTGATGGTAAGGCCACTGTTTATTCAAATGAGGATGATGGCTCATCAGCAAGCACTGCTGTTTCTACTAATTCAATGTATGATATTCCTACAATGTTTGGCAATGACAAAGATAAATGCGATAAACCTAATCCCCCTCCTAACTGTGATCCTGATCACCCCTCTTGTAACACCCCTAATCCACCTCCTAACTGCCCAACAGACCCTGTTGATCCAACAGACCCTGTTGATCCAACAGACCCTGTTGATCCTATAGTTCCTACAGAACCTGTACCTCCAACCCCTGGTACATCATATTATGTTGCAGTAAATCAACCACATCTATCCATAATTCAAACAAACACTCATCAAAAATCATTACAATTTACCTTAGAATCCTTGGCAAGTAAGGACAAGGAAAAATTCTACGAGTTTGCAAGTCAATATTATAATCCAGGAATGGCAAAACCACAACCATTTGATGTTACAGTGGAATTGGTAACTGGTGACGGTTCTGTTTTACAATCTTGGGAATATTCAAAATGTGATTTAGGTAGTTTTGATACATACTTGCAAGATAATCTCCTTTATTTTACAATGAATGGTGAAAAGGCAACATCTGAAATTAAAGACAAATCAAGTTTTGACTGTGTAGGTTTTTCAGTTGATTTTGATGAAAATGATTTTAAATATGAACATGTTAATCCAGTTTTAGATAATTCAGATCGAGCAATGTTTTATCTTGCACATGTTGATAATGGAGAATTCAAAAATCAAAAATCAACTGCACTCGTACAGAAAATAAACACATTAGATGAAAACAACCTAATGCTAACTGGACTTTCAAATGTAATTAATGAGGACTATTATAATTTTATTGGAAAATATGTAAACACCGGTAAAGATCCAGAAAACTTTGATTTTAGATATGATGTAGTTACGGGTGATGGGACTGTTTTGTTTTCAGGACAATATTCAGAGTGTAAAATAACTAATTTTGCTACATTTTACAATGATCAAATTTTTTATGTCAAATTTGTACCCTCTCTATCCCCTGAAATACGTTCTCAAGGAATTTTGGATTGTATGGGAATGGATTTGATAGTATCTCAATTAAAAGATCCAACCTTTGATACAACTGGTAATTTGAAAAAACTCTCCCCCTCAACTCAGAGATTAATTGATATTCCAAATAATGAAACAATATGTAATGAAGGTAAGTCTGTAATGATTAGACCTCCAAAAAATATTGCAGTGTGCATTAAAGATGAACATGTATCAATCTTTGAAGATAAAGGTTGGAAAAATCATTCATTACATCCCAATCATACTTATTCTAAGAATCTTACCCAACCAATCCCAACCTTTGATGAACGTGCAATATCATTTTCTGTAACCTTTGAGGGATCCGATGTATCTCCTGCTCAAATTTTAGATACATTCTCAAAATTTGTTCCTACAAATAATGAATCCATATTTTTGAATCCTACAAATACTCTAGATGATGGTGTCAAACAATTCTATTTGGAATCATTACCGAGCAAGGACAAAGATTGGTATTATGAACTTCTAAGTAGGTATATCAATCCTGGAAAAATTCCTGAACCCTTTAATATTTCAGTTAAAGTATTGGCAGGAAATGATGATTTGATTCAAGAATGGAATTATTCTGAATGTACTCAAGATAGTTATGAATTATTTTTAGATGATAGTACACTAATATACAAATTCCATCAAAAATGGGATTCTGAGATTAAGGATAGAACCTTTTTCCAATGTGTCGGATTGAATTTAGGCCCATTATAGATTTCATTTTTAGCAAGTTTTTTTAAGACAGTCTATCCACATAATATTGAAAATCATGAAACTTTCTCCTAAAATGATAAAAGCACTAAATGATCAAGTTACGCTTGAAGCCTCTGCATCTAACAGTTACTTGGCGATGGCATCCTGGTGTGAAGTAACTGGATATCAAGGAGCTGCAAATTACTTTTACGTACAGTCTGATGAAGAAAGAATTCACATGCTAAAAATTGTTCATTATCTTAATTCACTTGGAACAATTACAACAATTCCTGCAACCCGAGCAACAATTAGTTCTTACAAATCACTTGAAGTATTAATCAACACTGCACTAAAAAATGAACAATCTGTAACTAAAGCCATTCATAACATGGTCGAGATTGCACAAAAAGAAAAAGATCACTCTACCTATGTATTCCTAGAATGGTTTGTTAATGAACAAGTACAGGAAGAAACAAAGTTTGAAACAATTTTACAAAAGTTTAATCTTCTTGGTAGGGATAAACTGGGTATAAATGAGATTGACAAGTTTCTTGCAGTAGAGGCAACCGCACCAATTGATCCTGCAGTATAGTTTTCTAAAATAATTAATACCCCGTCATTTCCAATTATTTCATGACAGTTATTGTAACTAGAAAACCTGGAGGCATAACTCAATTATTCAATACTGAAACTGGTAGAGTTACTTACAAGTGTAGGGTAGAATCAGCCTTCATGCAGATTGAGGCTTTTGGAGGAATAGTAAAATTCAATCAAAAAAATGCCATAGCTACCGTCACTGGACACATTACTTCACTTGAATCATGTGATGTTTTAAAGAAAGGACATTCGGAATACAAAGAAGCATTGGCTGTTATTGTTTCAGCACACAAAGAATTTGCTCAAAGTGTTTCTGATTCTTATCAAAAAGAAATTCAGGAACTAGAAAACAAATTATCTGCTCTTTAATTTTTAGACAATAAATTAAAACTTTTCAAAATCCTTAACCATAAATCATACAGTGTTCACATTCACAAACTTCTTGTTCTTTTGATTTCTTTAGGCATTTTTTATGTTGTCCTGCTTGACACTGTACACAAATCTCTTCAAGGTTCTCTACACTGGTATATTTTTTAGATTGATCAAATCCAAATCCGCCATCTTGTGGTCCAACCATACCTTTACTGAATTGATGTTCTATTTCTACTTCACTAATTGATTGCTAATTCTATTGTATCTTGCAAGTATTTCTTGTGAGTTTCAATTATTCCTCGTATTTCAAAAGTGTCAACATATCCTCCAGCTGATGCTCTAGTTGCTTTGAGCAAATAATGTAGAGATCCCTCTTCAATTTTTCCTACATAGTATCCATAGAGAAAATCTGCTTCATCTTTACACTTCCAAATTTGCTTGATTGCCGGAAATGTTTGTTTAATTTCCGTAGGAATTTCTTGAATTCTTCTTTGAATGTATTGATCTAATGATTTTCTAATTGTCGAATCTTGAAACAACTTGATTCTTTATTGGAGGACTTGCATTTTAGTCCTTTTTCTTTTCGTCTTTTTTATTTTCTTCTGGATTATCCCACATGTGCATCGTACCTCTAACCATGAACGAACCTACAATTATGGCGATTAATCCTGTAAATATGAATAAAAAGAATTTTCCAATATCCTTGATATTTGCCACACTGTATTCTCTTAATCTATCTAATTATAATTGTCTAAGATGGGCAATTAGATTCAATAGTAAGTTTGAAAATTTCTTTTCAAATGTCAAAAATTAAACAACTTGTAGCCTGGGTTGCAATAATTGGTGGTGTAATTGGATTCTTCTTCTTTTCAATTGAAATGGCTGAATTTATGCGATAGTGTGAAAACTAAATACATTCAATTTTAAAATATTATTTGTGATAACTGAAGAAATTAAGGATTTTCTAAATTTGCAAAAACTAGGATATGTTGCAACTGTTTCACTTGACGGAAAGCCAAATATTTCTCCAAAAGGAACTATCATTGGATGGACTGCTGAAACATTAGCATTTGCAGATATTCGTTCACCTGACACAATGAAGAATCTAAATGATAATCCTAATGTGGAAATTAATGTAATTGATCCTCTTATTCGTAAAGGGTACTTGTTTCAAGGTAAGGCCAGAATTCTTGAAGATGGCACCCTGTACCAAGAAATATTGAACCATTATAGGAAAAATGGAATTAAAAGTCCAATAAACTCAATCGTACTAGTTGATGTGTCAAATGTTACTGAAGTGATTTCTCCTTTGTATGATCTTGGAATTTCTGAAGTTGAAATTAAATTGAAATGGCAAAAACGTTTTGCTACTCTATGATTTATCAAGTGATTGTGTAGTTTGTTTAAGATTCTTTAAATCTTTTTTTGTTTTTTCATGCTCTTCTCTTTCTTTTTCTAGTAATGTTTGAACTGTTTCTAATTCTTTTAGTGTTATGTTGAGTTTTGATTTTAATGAGCCTACTACTGCACTTGCAGCCTCGATAATTCCTGCTGAACTTTTTTGACTTTCATTATCTACTCCAATAAATTTTTTCTCAGAAGGAGTTAGAATACTGGTATCCTCAAAAGTATCTTTTTTATTTAATTCTTCTTTTGCATTGTATAATCTAGAGTTTGCCTCATCTAGTTCTTTTCCAACTTCTAGTTGTTGTTTTTTAATATTGTGGAGTATAGATTGCTCTTGTTCTATTTGCTCTTTAATTTCATCATGTTTTTTTGTAAATCCATCTAATTCTTCTTTTATTTTTGAATGATCTCCTTCTGTCTTGTTGAATTTTTCAACTAATTTTGAATCTTTGATTAATTCTGATTTTTTGATTCTTTCTCTGGTTTCTCTATATTCACGCTGAATGATATCTAACTCCATCTTTTTTTGATTAAATTCTTTTTTTACCAGCATTAAACTGCCCACTGTTAAATCATATTCTCCTTTTACCGTGGTAATTCTTTGAGTAATTTCATCTAGTTCTAGTTCTTTTTCATTAATTTCTTTTTCTAATTTTTCAATTTCTAATTCAAGTTCAGTTTTGAGAGTTGATTCTTCATTTTCTTTTGATGTGTCTTCTACTTTCTTTTTACCAAAAAATCCCATATCTGTATTCCACTTTCTCCAAAAGATGAATCTTTCTTATGCTTGTTTTATCCGCCATCTGAAAAATTTCAGATAGAATCCAATACTGCCAATTGTAATGCCTGCAATCAATGCAATCATGCCTAACCCTGCTTCCATGGTACTCTCTTGTGGGGCCAGAAACAACAATAATGAACCTAAGATGATTAGTGCAAATCCTCCACTGTTCTTTGATCTGTTATGTTCTCCGTGAACCATGGTTAAACATACTCTGAAAGTGTCTTTGCTACTTGCTTTCGTCCAATGTCTGAAATGAATGGTCCTATTTTTGGTCCTCTGGAAGTTCCAAGTATAATTTGATATAATATTTTAAAGAAATCTTTTGGTTGAACATCATTTGATTTTGCAATTTGATATATTGTGTTTTGAATGTCTTCTAGTTCCTCATCTCCATTTAATGCTTCTACAAGTAATTTTAATGCCTTTTTTGCAACATCGTCTAAATCAATTTGCACTTTTTCTTGTTCATCAAATTCATTTGAATAATTCCCTGCAAGTTCTATGAGTTTTTCTATTTCAGGTTCTGGATTTTTAATTACTCCATAATCTAGTAATTTTTTCATTACTCTTTCGCTTCTATCTTCTTTGAATATTTTTGCTAATTCAACTACTAGTCTATAGTTAACATGTGTGCTTGATTGTTTTGGAGGGTTTAGGAGATTTACATATTCGTACAATCCTTTAGATTTTACCAATTTTGCTTGGTTATCCACTTTGATTCGTCCAAAATAGATATCTTCTAATTCATTGTATTCACTCATCAGTCCTGGGATGTCATCAAATCCTAATTCTCTTGCACCTGTAATTCTTTTGTATAATAATAATAGAATTGATTTTGGACTGCCAAACTCTAACCATTTCTGAGCTGTAATCACATTTCCTAATGATTTTGAAATCTTTTTTCCGCCTTTGTCTAGAAACATTTCATACTTTACATGGTGTGGATGTGGACATTCTAAAATTTCATCTGCTACCCAATCATTTACTTTGACTGAGTCCATGATGTCTTTACCATACGCTTCAAATCTAATGTCAAATGCTTTCCATCTTGCTGCAAACTCTACTTTCCAGGCTAGTTTTCCAAGGTCTTTTCCAATATCTGCCTCTCCTATGTGGCCGCACCCTTTGACTATTTTTGAGCCAATTTCTGTATCATGACAAGTGTACTTTACTTTCTTCTCATCTGCAATGTATTCAGTAGCTTCTGCTGTATAGAGTCGATTACAATTTGAACAAACTGGAAAATATGGTAGATATTTTTTATATTTTTCTTGTCCTACAAGTTCAGAAATCTTATCTCCAATTTTTGCACTATTTTGTAAAATTGTATGGATTTGGTCTTTTAGTAATCCTTGTTTGTAAGTGTCAACTGCTCTTCTAAATTCATATTTTATTCCTACTTTGTCTAATCCATCTAATAGAATGCTGCTCATGTGCATTCCGTAAGAATCATGACATCCGTAAGGATCTGGAATTAATGATACTGGTTTAGCAATGTGCTCCTCTAATCCAAATTCTTGCATCCCTTCTGGAATTTTTCTTAATCCATCAAGATCATCTGAATATGCAATTAATTCTGATTTGTATCCTAAATTCTCTAATGCTAGTTTAACTCCGTATGCTCTTACTGCATCCCCTAAACTTCCAATGTGTGGAATTCCTGAAGCTCCTAGTCCGCTTTCTACTCTAAGTAGATCTGTACTTCTTCCTAGGGCTTTTTCTCTTTCAAGTAATTCTGAAGCTAATTTATCAATCCATGTTCCTTTTCCGATAATTTCTTGTTCTGTCATTTCTTTTCTTTAATTCAATGTCTTTGACATGTATGGCCCATATAACGAATACCCTAACTTTTGATAATATTCTCTTGTACCTACTGCACTAATTACTAAAAGTTTTTTAGCATCAAATTCTTCTTTGGATATCTTTTCAGCTTCTTTCATCAAATTCTTTCCAAATCCTGAATGCTGAATTTCATCTTTTGCTTTTTCTCCAAGCTTCAATGATTTTCCATACACGTGAATCTCTCTTACTATGCATGTGTCTTGATTAATTTCATCTCTATGTGCATCAATACTTGGTTTTCTTAATCTCAAAAATCCATAAATCGATTCATTCTTGTCTTCATAGGATAAGAAAACTTCTTTTCCGCCTGATGAATCATAATTAATTCTGTTTAATTTTATTTCTCCTCCGTCTGATTTTCTGTTATTGAGTCCTGCCTCTCTACATCTGATACATTTGCAAGAAAGCCCTTGTTTGGCTAGATTTTGGTGTACGATTTGTCTCAAATTGCCTGCTTTTGGTCCTGCTATGATCTCACCTGGCGTGATTTCTCTCTGAACTCTCATGATTCGCACCCATTTTGGAACATTTCTTTTTGCTTCTGTTAGCACTTTGATCATATCTTCATCTGAATATGGTGTGTATTTTCCTTGCATGTATTCTTCGTACAATGGTGTATTTTCAATAACTAGCGATGGATAAATTTTCAACATATCTGGACGTAATTCTGGGTCTGAAAATAATTTTTTAAAATCTGCAATGTCTTCTTCTGGTTTCATTGTTGGTAATCCTGGCATCATATGTGCAACTAGTTTGTATCCTGCATCTTTTGAAATTTGAAATGATTCAATTACATCATTGTAGTTATGACCTCTGTTGACTATTTTGTAAACTCTTTCTTGTAATGATTGAACTCCAATCTCTACTCTTGTAATTCCATAACTTAACATTAAATCAACATGTTCTTCCTTACAGTAGTCTGGTTTTGTTTCAATTGTAAATCCTACATTTCTTATTGCTGCGTGTTCATTGTTGGATTTTGCTTCTTCCAAATCTTTTGAATCCGTTCCATTTAATGCGTCATAACATGATTTGATAAAATCTTTCTGATAATCTTTTGGCATGAATAGAAAAGTCCCACCAACTATCACTACTTCCATTTTAGATGGATCATGTCCAAACGCAATTAATTTTTTAATCTTTGATGTGATTTGTAATTTAGGATCGAATTTATTTTCAATTGCATTTAGTGATGATGGTTCTTTTCCTGTATAGCTGTTAGGGGAATTAAATTCAATTCCTCCAGGACAATATGTGCATCGACCATGAGGACATGCATATGGTTTTGGCATTAATGCTACTACTGATACTCCTGATGCTGTTTTAGCTGGTTTTCTTATCAATACTTTTTTTAATTTATCAAAATCACCTTCTTTTGCCATTGATAATATTTCATAATTTTTTGGAATTCTATCTAGTGCATATTTGGTACAAATTTTTATAATTTCTTCTTTTACCTGTTTTTTACTTGGCTCTTGAATCGTTAAAAGATTCTGAGTGATCTCATTGCATGCTTTGGATGTGATGGGGTCAAGATCATTCATAAACAATCATTCTGATTTGGACATAAATTCGTTAAATAATTTGATATATTTGATATCCATTTACGCCTAACTAATTTTCTTTTGGCACTCTTTTTAGCTGGTTTTTAATTCATCTAATCTATTCTTTTAATTTCTGCAATTATTCTGGTTTTGTTTTTATGACTTTGGATGATACATCATCACCTTCTTTTTGCTCTTTCCTGTATTCCATCTTTAGCCATATTGGAGTGATGATAGTTGTAACTGCTACCATAATTACGATTGTAGAATATACTTCTGATGTAAGAATTCCTGCTGTAATCCCCACTCCTGCAACAATTAATCCTACTTCTCCTCTTGAAATCATTCCAATCCCTACTCTCATTCCTTGTTTTTTGCTTTTCAAAAAGAACATTGCCGGTAATCCACAACCAAAGAACTTTGTTGTAACTGCAATTACAATTATCACGGCACTTAATATTAAAACCTCCAAATTAACTGCTCTAAAATCTACCTGCGCACCTATTATTGCAAAGAATAATGGTGCAAAAATTAATCCTATTTTTCCAATATAGTTTTCAATTTTCTCAAATACTTTGCTTGTTGATAATGCCATTCCTACCGCAAACGCTCCTACAATCGGGGATAGGCCAATAGATCCTGCTAGTGCTGCTGCACCAAAGAATGACGCCGTCGCTATTCCTTCTACACTACCCTTTGCCTTCCATAGTCTTGGTGTAATGATTTTTGGAATAACCACTACTGCAACTATTAGCATTATTGCAAAGAACCCTAATACTTTCAAAATTGTAATTGTAACTTCTGTAATGTCGATATTGTCTACTCCTCCATCTGAACCTGCAATTGATGTTACTACTGACAATACTGCAATTGCTAAAATATCATCAATCACTGCTGCACCAATGATTAGTCTGGCTTCGGGAGTTTTGATTTTACCAAATTCACTTAACACTTGAATTGAAATTGCAATACTTGTTGCAGTTAGTGCTGTTGCAATTAACATTGATTGTAATGCATCAAATCCAAATAATTGGAATACTGCTAATCCTGCAAAGAATGGAACTACAACACCTAATGTTCCAACTGTAAATGACGCCTTTCCACCTTTGAGGAATTCTTTTGGAGTCATCTCTAATCCTGCCATGAATAAAATTACAATTGCACCAATCTCTCCAAGTATTTTGATTTCATCATTAATCTGCAGTAATTGCTTTCCATCCACTACGATAAATGCCCCTAATGCAAATGGACCTACTATCATTCCTGCCAATAATTCTCCTAAAACAATTGGAAGTTTCAATCTGAGGAAAAGTTCTGCCATTAATTTGGCTGCAAAGAGAAGAATTCCTACTCCAATTATTGTTTCAATGAATTGTGCTTCTGCCACCATTCTCTTGTTGAACTTGGTAAATCCGTCATATAAGGTGATATTATCTTAAAAATTATTTTGTTGTTGTTAAATTAAGCAATTTTAACAGAATTTACAAAAACTCCTTTCTTGGAAATAATCTGACCAATTTCCTGACTTGAAATTTTATATTTTTTGAATATTGATTTTATTCTTGTTGCTTGATCTTTTGGTGCAACTACGCAGAATCCTACTCCCATGTTAAACGTCTTGTACATTTCTTCTGATTTCACTCCCTGTTCTTCTACTAATCCCATAATTGGTGGAATTTTTGGTAGTGAATCTATTTCATAACCGATATTTTTGAGACGCAACAGTTTGGTAAATGAGCCTCCAGTTATGTGCGCAAATCCATTGACTTTGCATTTTTGGTTAATTTCAAGAACTGGTTTTGTATAGATTTCAGTTGGTTTTAACAATGCATCCCCTATTACTCCAACGCCTTTGACTTTGTCTTTTACAGAGTATTTTGTTAACAGTGCTTTTCTTGCAAGTGAGTATCCATTTGAATGAATTCCTGAACTATTTACACCAATAATTACATCGCCTGTTTTAATTTTATTTCCAAGCACCATCTCTTTTTTCTCTAATATTCCTACAACCATTCCTGCTAAATCAAATGCAAAGCCTTCTCCTTCAATCACATCTGGCATTATTGCAGTCTCTCCTCCTACAATTGGCAATGCCGATTTTTTAGCACCTGTTACCAATCCTTCTACAATTTTTTTGAATATTGTTACATCGTTTTTGTTTGCAGCAATATAATCTACAAATGAAATTGGTGTTGCACCAATACAAATTATATCATTAACATTCATTGCAACACAATCAATTCCAATGGTGTTGTATTTTTTCATCATATTTGCAATTACAACTTTGGTTCCAACACCATCCGTATGTGTTGCTAATAATTTTCCACCTGGAATTTCTACAATTCCTGCATAATGACCAAACCCATGTGTCATCTTTGCTTTTTTCTGTAGTTTGTGAGTTGATGAAATTAATTTACCAATTGCCTTTTGACTTTGTTTAATTTTAGAAATATCTACACCTGCTTTTTTGTAAGTTAGAGCCATAGTTTGTTGCGCATCTGATATGAATAAAAGAATTTGCCCTATGTTTCGATCACATGTACATTCCAGATGTCTCTTCTCTATGCTCTACATATTTCTGAGACAATTCGCTGAATTCTGATTGTATTCTTTCTTTCTCTTTGTGAAGTTCTGTTGTATCTATTTCCATATCATAAAATCGATTTAGTGCTTCAATTAGAGTTGCAGCAGCTGCAGAGTCTGGTGCTTCTTTGTTTGCCTTTGCCAGTAGGGTCAACCCTTGGATCTCTCTAACTAGGCACTCATTTAGTATGCCTCCTGGAATTCCAGTGATGAATCCTTGAGGAATCATACTGATATCTTTGTCTGCCATTGTTCTTACAAGATCTTCTTCTGCTGCACAGTATGCTTTACCATCATGCTCTGTACTTGCAACTCCGTCTAAAATTACAATTTCTTTAGACCCTTTCTGTGCTGCCCAATCTAAAATTGATGCTACTAGTGAGTACAATCCTTCCATTCTCAGAGTAATCTCACAAATTATTGCACAAATTGTTCCTTCCTTGTTTGCATAAAATCGAAATGGGTGACGCAATCTACCTTTCATGAATACAGTTGATGGTGGCAAATATTTTGATCTCATCACTGCAATCTCTACCATGTTTAATTCTGTAATGATATGATTAATTGCAACAGGGCCAACTAAGCCTGCTCCAACAAATCCTGCAAAAATTATTGGATTCTTTAATTCTACTTTTTTTATTTCAAAAACTTCAGCTTCTGGAAATTCTTTTTGCATTGCTTACATCGATTTGTTCTGATTAATTACTTTTGTCACTATGTGGTTGTATATGAAAATAAAAAAATATGGGGTTACTCTACGTAATTGTTTTTTTGCATAAAGAGCCTCAACATGGTTCGTCCCTTGTCTGTAATTGTATAGATCACATTTGCCCCCACTGCTTCTTTACTGATGAATTCGTAATCTACACATAGGTGTAAATAATTTAGAAATGATTTTTTCATTCTTATTTTTGATTTTGAATACAAATTAGAGAATGTCATGGGGTTTCCTCTTAATTGGTATAGCAACTTCAATAGAGATAGTGTACTGTAATCCCGTGTTCTTGCTTTTACCGCATCTAGAACTTGTTCCTCTCTATGTATGATAAAATCTCCGAATTGGTCTGCCACTTCTAGTGGTACATATGTTAGTCTTGCTCGCATCATACCGTATAGTACGGTACGTTACCTTATTAGTGTTTGACATGAGTTTTGTTGATCTTCTCAGCTAGTTTTTTTACATTTGATCGTGACTAGATCGGCTGTTTTTGTAATTAGCTTGAATTGTTTGAATTGTGAAATTATAGTATATCACCTGATTTAAACAGCCAAAATTTAAATTCAATTTGTGGAAATTGCAATAAATGTTGTACTAACTATTGTCGGATTACTTATGCTATGTTTTGGTGGTAGCTGGTTAGTTAGCGGCGGTGTAGCAATTGCAAAAAAATTCCGTATCAGTAATTTAGTAATTGGAATGACTATTGTAGCATATGGTACTTCAACTCCTGAACTTGCAGCAAGTGTTGCAGCAGCTGGAGAACATAGTGCGATAATTCTTGGAAATATCATTGGAAGCAACATTGCAAACGTTGGAATGGTTATTGGTATTGCAGCAATTATTGTTCCACTTGCAGTATCAAAATCTGTTTTAAAAAAAGAAATACCAATAATGCTTGGTGTTTCAGTACTTTTAATTTTAATTTCAATTGATGGGGAGATTTCTCAATATGATGGTATTTTATTACTTGCCGGGTTGGCTGTATTTGCATATTATACCTTCAAAGATGCAATGAAGCAAAGAGCAGAAAATAAAGAAAAAATTGAACCAGGTACAAAGAATATTTATCTAAAGTCTGCAGGACTAATTGGAATTGGTGTTGTTCTTTTGTATGTCGGTGCTATACTTACAGTTGACAATGCAGTGGTTTTAGCGCAAGAATTTGGGTTGTCTGAAAAGATAATTGGATTAACTGTAATTGCAATTGGAACATCTCTTCCAGAATTAATCACATCAATTATTGCAATACGAAAGGGCCATGCAGATATTGGTATTGGTAATATCATTGGAAGTAATATTTACAATATTTTGATGATTATGGGAGTTGGGGCAGTGCTTGGTGGAGTGATGGTAGGTGCTGATGTTTATGTTGATTATGCGATAATGATTATTTTTAGTCTATCATTACTCATTGCACTGAAAACTGGATTTATTGGAAAGGCTATGGGGATTTGTCTTACAATAGGATACGTTGCCTATCTTGCAGTCACATTTTTCAAGTAATTTATGCCTAGATTTTAGGTTTAGATGGAATTCACTGAGATATTTTCGGCCTTTATTGATGGTGTAATTGATGGCAGGGATGCCCATTGAATGACATTTCTTTGATTATTTCCAATGGCTGAAATATTTTTCATCATTGTCGGAAGACTGTGAATTATTCTTACTGATTTTCCCGGGCCTATTATTTTTCCATTTTCAATAATTCTAATTCCACTTCTTGCAGTACATGAAAAATCCCCTTTGATTGGATTTACTGCATACGTATACCATAATCTCCCAACTAGTAATCCATGTTTTGTTTCTTTGATCATCTCTTCTTGGGATTGATCACCTGGAGTAACTTTGAGATTATGTGGGCCTGACATTGGAATTGGCTCTGCACTTCTTCCCATCGGTGATCCTGGACGTGATGCGTTACCTGTAGATGGTTCTCCTTCTTTATAACTATCAAAAAGATTTGAATATGTATTTTTAAAAATACCTCTTTCTATCAAATTTCTTTTTCTAGTTACAACTCCTTCATCATCGACTGACTTTGTTCCAATTCCTTCTGATGCATGTGGGTCATCTGTCAAACTAAATTCTTTTACCGCAATTTCTTTTTCATAGTTATTTGAAAAACAACTTTTCTTTTCTGAAAATGTTTTGAAATTAAAATTGGCAGCCACTACAAATGCTAACAACTCTCCAACTGAATATGGTTCAAAAATTATGGAATAAGAGTCTGAATCAACTTTTTGTGGATTAATTGATTCTATACCCATTGTTTTTGCATCATTTCCTATTTGTTCTGCAGAAAAGTTTGCTAGCGTCCTTCCACTTGCATACCCTATTCCTGATACTGGAATTTCCCCTGTCTCTGATTCTGCATTAATTATTCCTGAAATGTATGTGGCTTTGTCGTTGAAATTTAATCCCTTTGAATTGAGCAGTTCAAAATTCTCTGATACGATGTTGAGCGATCCTGTAATCGTACTTATTTTATCATTGATGGATGAATTAATCATATTTTGTGCGATATCCATGCATTTTGAACCTGAAATTTGATCAAGTTTCTCATCAAATGTCCCCTCCAATACCTTACACTGTACTGTATCTGGTAATCCTCCCCAAAATTCCCTTGATTTAAGATTTACAAATGTTTTAAAAGCATTATCTATTGTTTTCTCTATTTCATCTTCATTTGTTGTTTGTATTGATGCAATTTTTTTATCTTGAATTAATCTAATGCCAAAACTCTCATCAAAATTCTGTTTTAGTTCGACAATTTCTGAATCTGTAATTCTGACAGTTGTAATTTTTTTCTTTACTCTGATAATATCACATTCATCAATTCCAATTCTCTTTGAATGACTAAGTGCCTTTTCTAAGGCAGACAAATTATTGCTTCCTTGGATTTTTGTAATTGAATTTATTTATTTTTATCAATTCTACATAAGAGCCAAATTGTGCATTTGTAACATTATCAAACTTGTCTTCTACTTCTTCTTCACCGTCGAATTTTTTTAGAATTTCATAATGGGTGTTTCGCTCAGCTGGGACTCTACCAATTTCTTTTACCATTCTTCTAATTTCTTTTGGTTTTAACAACTGACCGTATTCTGAACCTGCAGATGTTGAGATGCTTTCGTTGATTAGAGTTCCACCAAAATCGTTTGCTCCCCACATTAGTAATAATTGAGACATTTTTTGCCCTTCTTTAACCCATGACATTTGTAAATTATCAATAGAATTATTCAACATTATTCTTGAAACAGCATGAGTGAGTAAAACATCATTTCCACTACCTCCTTGCCTAATTCCTTCATGTAATCCATGTGTATACATTGGAGCTTCAGTATGAATGAAATTTAGGGGAACAAATTCTGTAAACCCTCCTGTTTCTTTTTGAATATTCCTTAATCTTACAATGTGTTTTACTCTGTCTTCTAACGTTTCGACATGGCCGAACATCATAGTTGATGTGGTGTTGATTCCCATTTTGTGTGCAGTTTTAATCACTGTCTCCCAATCATCCACGCTTATTCTTCCAGGTGATATCTTGTCTCTTAGTTTTTGATCTAGAATTTCAGCTGAAGTTCCTGGAAGTGTATTTACTCCTGCTTCCTTCATTCTTTTCAAAAATTCTTCAATTGATACATTTGAGCGAGTTGCTCCGTATAGAATTTCTTCAGGGGAAAATCCGTGAATGTGAATATCTGGAATTTCATTTTTAATGTCTCTGCAAATTTTTTCATACAAATCACCTTCCATGTCTGGTGGTAGTCCTGCTTGAATGCAAACTTCTGTTGCCCCTAATTGATATGCTTCTTTTGCTCTACGTACAATTTCTTCATTTGGAAGGAAATATCCTTCCTCTTCTCTAAAATCTCTACTAAATGCACAAAAACCACATTGTTTAATGCAGACATTTGTGAAATTGATATTTCTATTTACTACATATGATACAACATCGCCTACTCTTCTTTTTCTTAATTCATCTGCAACTAGACCTACTAAATGAAAATCAATTCCTTGGGCATTAAATAACTCCAAACCACCATCTGCAGAAACTTCCTTTTCAGATAATGCATTGTTTAGGATTTCTGCAATTACAGGATCGGCATTTTTAAAAAGTGAATCTATGTTAATTGTCATCTCCAATATTCCTCTTTTACGAATCCTTCCTCATTTTCCATAATTGACATCTTATCTCTTAACTCTTTACTAATAAAAGAAAAATATTCTGGGTATACTGGGAATCTGCATTTTAAATCAAAACCTGCCTTTTTTGTATTCTCCTCTACTTTGTCAATTTCAGGCCATGCAAATTCTGGATTTACAAAATCTGGTGTCAGTGGAGATATTCCTCCCCAATCGTTTATTCCAACTGATAAGAAACTTTGATATGATTTTGGAGATAAATTTGGCGGAATCTGTATGTTCATCTGTGGCATGATAACTCTAGATAATGCAACAACTAGTTTGAAATATTTTTCATCTGCTGATGGTTCATTTCTCATTTTGGTATCTTGCTTTGGTTGAAAATTTTGTAAAATCACTTCTTGAATATTTCCATGTTTGTCATTGAGTTGTTTTATTGCAAATAGTGAATCAATTATCTCCTCCACTGTTTCTCCAATTCCTACTAGAATACCTGTAGTCATTGGGATGCCTAGTTTACCGGAATTTTCTAAAATTTCTAATCTTGCTTTTGGTCTTTTACTTGCTGCCAAATGATGTGGCATTCCTTTTTCTGTTAATCGTTCACTAACATTTTCAAGCATTACTCCCATTGAGACATTGGTTTTCTTCAACTCTTTCATCTCTTCATAGTTTAGATTTCCAGCATTTGTGTGTGGGAATAGTCCTGTTTCTAATGCAAGTTCTGATGCATGAATTAGATACTCTGATGTTGTTTTGAATCCGTTTTCTTTTAACCAGTCTCGTGCTTCCTGGTATTTCTGTTCTGGCTGTTCTCCTGTGACAAAGAGTGCTTCAACACATTTGTATTTTTTTGCAAGTACTAGTAATTCTAAAATTTGCTGTTTTGACATTAGGGAAAGTTTTGCCTCTCCTGGCTCTGCTTTGTATGTACAATATGAGCATGTATCCTTGCAGAGATTAACAATATTGAAAAATGCTTTTTTAGAAAATGTTACAGAATCTTTTTTAAATTTTTTTCTTAAACTTTGAGCTACTGAAAACAAATCATTTGGATTTTTTACTGCTTTTTGATAAATCCCAATTACATCTTGACGGGATATCTGTTTATCCTCTAAAATATTGTTTAAACTTTCAGAGTCAAAAACAAGATTGTTCAACAGAAGGATTTCTTGTTAGGAAGTATTTATGCTTGTATTGAATTAATTTCCATTTGGTCTTTCTTGAAGTACAATTGTGATGTTTGTTGTCCTTCCATCTCTTAAAACTTCTAAAATCATTTCATCTCCTACTGATTTTGCCCTCTGGAGATAAATCAGAATATCATCTATTTTTCTTACCTCAATTTCATCTACTTCTAAAATAATATCTCCGCCCACTGGATAGTTTACTCCGTCAACTTTGATGGTTTCATTTGAGCCAATTAATCCTGCACTAAATGCTGGACTATCCTCTACAACTGTAATTACTAGAAACCCTATCGCATCTTTTAGATTCAGAACATTTGCCATATCTGGATCAATATCTCTACCAGAAATTCCTATCCATGGATGTTTGTATTCTCCTTTTTCAATTAATGTTGGAACAATTTTTGCAACTGTTTGTGAAGGAATGGCAAATCCTACTCCTGTATTACTTCCTGTAGTTGATTGTATTGCTGTATTGATTCCAACCATTCCTCCATACATGTTGAGTAATGGTCCTCCAGAATTTCCTGGATTGATTGCTGCATCTGTTTGAATTACATCTGGAATGGAATACCCTGAACCTGATGGAAGTAATCTGCCTAATTGACTAACAATCCCAGAAGTCATAGAGCCTGATAGGCCAAAAGGATTTCCAATTGCTGCTATTTGTTCGCCCACTTTGAGATTAGAAGAGTCTCCGATAGATAATGGATGTAATAGAGCTAAATCTGCATTAACTTTGATTACTGCAAGATCTGTATATTCATCAACTCCTATAATTTCAGCATTGTATGATCTGCCGTCAAGAAATGTAACTACTACTTTGCTTGCATTTTTTATAACATGTGCGTTTGTAATTATGTGTCCTTTTTTATCAAATACAAAACCTGATCCTATTCCGCCTGTGACGTCTTCGGATTCTCCTCTTTGAACATTCACTCTAACCACTCCTGGTTCTGATTTTTCAAAAATTTCAATTAATGATAAACTTTTTGAAAATGATGATATTGTTTTTTCAACTGTATTTACTGAATCATCATTACTTGCAATAATGTTTGGTTTCAGTGATTCTGGTGGTGAGATAAACAGTACTACAACTAGAGCTAATACTATTGCAGCTCCTACAGATCCACCTACAAAGAGTCCTGATTTGTCCATACATTTTTCGTTCCCTATTTTCTATCTAAAAAGATTGCTATACGCTGATTGAATTTTGAGTATGATCTTTCATTGAATAATTTCTTCCTCTCCATGTTACTGAAGATGTTCTCTTGGCTTGCAATAACCCACTCAAAAATCCCAAAACAACTACAAGACTTCCTAGTGGTGCAAATATTGCATAACCTAACTTTAGCTTTAGACCAACTTTCACTTCAATAATTGCCCCTGCGTAAATTAGAATTGAGGCAATTGCCGATGTGATACAAAGTGTTTTTGCAGATATTGTTTCTATGGGTAGTGAAGATGAAATTGCAAATATCGGAAATGGCACAAATAGCAAAAACAATATTGCAAAAAATATCCCTATTGCAATCTTTCCACTTTGAAGATAAAGTGGAATCATCAGTCTCTTTAGAGCATTCCACAGGGTACCCATATCTCTTGCCCAAATGGCATCAATGAGATGCTCAGCACGCACCATTTTCATTTTATATCCTGCATCTTTCACTTTTTTGCCTAGTGCACCATCTTCAATAATTTCATGTTTTACTCCCTCATGCATGCCAATTTCTTGATATGTTATTTTTTTCAAAATGAAAAAACTACCGAAAAAATAACCTGTCTTTTTTGCCGGATTGTTTACATTTAATGCTGAAAATCTAGTATGCAAAAATGTTGAAATCATTGGAAGTGTAATGTTTGTCCAAAAATCTAAAGTAATCATTTTTGGTATTGCTGATAATGCATCCAAATCAAATGAATTCAAATGTGATACTGCTAATGTTATGACATTTTCAGCGTGTTTTGTATCTGCATCTGTGAACAATAATAATTCCCCAGTTACTTTACCATATCCTTCCATACATGCCCAATTTTTTCCCATCCATCCGTCTGGCTTTGGTCTGGCAGAAACTGGAATAATATTTGGATATTTTTTTGCATACTCTGAAATTATTTTCCCTGTAGAATCTTCTGATGAATCATCAATTACTATGATTTCATAATTTTTGTAATCTTGTTTAATTAGAGAATCTAAACACTTTCCGATAAATTCTTCTTCGTTTCTAGCTGGTAAAATTATTGATACTTTGGGATTTGTCTTTGATGTATTTTCAAATTTATCCAAATACGGTGTTAATCTAAAAGAATCAATCATTGATTTTAGCAAAAATATCCAAGCCCCACAAATCCCAATTAAAATTGCAGTTAATGTATAATTGAAAATATCTAATAATAAATCCATGGACTCTATCTCTCTATTTCTTCTTTGATACTTTGCATGGCTTGCTCAGTCCCGCTTTTGATATGTTTTTTAATTATATTCGTAAACATTCCCATCATACCTGTTAGTTTGATATCCCAGTATGCTGAAAGTATTATTTTCTCACCTTTGGCTGTAATGGATATTATTTTCTCACCCTCGATAATTCCTTTAGTAAACTTGGCCTCTATCTTTTCTTTTGGATGAATTTTTACTTGTTGCAAACATTTCTGATCTCTAAAAGCTATTGTAATTTCTCTATTGATTGTATTTCCTTCTTTGGAAATATTTTTGACTTCTTTTGTTCCCTTCCAAAATTTTGGCTCATTATCTATGTCTGAAACAATCTCCCACACTTTGTCTATGGTTGAATTGATTTCTATTTCTACCTCAATTGTAGCCATGTATCCCCCTCACAGGTTCCGCATTAAATATATTGGATCCCACAACATTTGAAATAGACTGTGATCGGTAACATGCCTAAAATCCGGAACATTAACTCCAGTTCCAATGGCGTTTGCCATTCTTCGGTCACAGTCCCTTAAAATTTAAAAGAAAATGATATCTACAAAATACATGGTAAAAATTGAAACTTTAGATGGTGATGGTTTTTGGAAAAATGCATATGCGCATCAACGAGGGAATTTGTTGAAAAAAGTTAATGTTCCTGAAGATCAAATAATTGAACTGGTTAACAAAAAGTACATGGAAATTCCTGCTGCTTTGAGATATGAAATTGAAACCAGTGGAATTAATAAAAAAGATTTACAATGACATTCGAAATTTATTTTAACGGGAATAATTAAGATTTATCATGTCCACTGTATCTTATGATGATTTTGCAAAGTTAGACATTAGGGTCGCAAAAATTATTGCAACTGAGCCTATTGAAGGGAAATCACGAATTATCAAAGGTACGATTGATTTAGGAAATGATGATCAACGTGATGTAATTATTGGTGGTGCACAGTATTTTCAACCTGAAGATATTGTAGGAAAAATTGTGATTGTCCTTGCAAATCTTGAACCTAAAACAATGGCAGGAGTACAATCCAATGCAATGTTGTTGGCAGCTGATGTTGATGATAAACCATTTTGGTTGACAGTTACAGAAGATGTTCCATTGGGTAGTCCAATAAAATAATTTTTTTAAATTTTAAATATTTTATAATTAAAAATTAATGAAACAATTTTTTAATCTATGACATTAGTCATAAAGCATTAATTCTTTTTCTTCTAGTGATACGTGTAAATTATTCACAGCACGATATACGTCCTCTTCATGTTTAGCTCCTGCACAGACAAGTTTTCCTGATGAGAATAATAAAATGACTGTCTTTGGATCTAACATTCTATGAATCAGTCCTGGAAATTGTTCTGGCTCATACATACTTCTAGGTAGTGTTTTGGCAGCTTTCTCCAAATGGATTTTCCCACCTAAATTAATGGATGCAACAATATTTTGTATTGTTACTGTTGCATCTTTCTTAACTGTGATTCCTCCTTTTCGAAGATTTTGCACTACTGTTTTCACTGCTTTTCTGGCCAATACTTCTGATTTTGAACCCGTGCACACCATTTTCCCTGAAGTGAAAATCAATGTTGCAGTCTTTGGAGTTTTTAATCTAAAAACTAGCCCTGGAAATCGATCTGGATGATATTCTATATCTGGAAATTTTCTAGTTATATCATTCAAGTCTATTTTCTGCATTACATCTGCTGATGCTACCACATTTTCTACGCTTATCATGGGTTTTGTTTGTGGCATATTTGCCTTTTTTTGTATTTGAACTATAATAAAAATACTTGATGTTATTTACTCTCAAGAATAGATTTTTCTCATTTTGATCTTTGAAATTGGGACGAATGCTTTAATTTGGTTCTAAAAGATTTTGATATTAGTGAATTTCACAAGTTTTGATTTTGATCAATTGTTTTCGATGAGTGATGACTCAAATCCATTAATGATGGTAGTGTGGATTTTTCCAATAATTCTTTTTGTATTTTATGGACAACAAATCCAACTATTTGTTACTTCAAGGGAAATTAAAAAAGGAATTAAAAAATTAGAAAGTTTTAGAGAATATTCTAGAATCGAATTAATTAATTATGTAAAAAATGATTTAAAAGCAAAAAATGATCCTGAAAAAAAAATTGATAAATTTTTAGATTATTTTACTATAATGCCTGTGGATATGGATCCTAATGGAATTGTTGACAAGGTTAGACATACAGTAAGGTCTAGAGAAGATTACACACGAGAACATGTAAAATCACTTTCTCCTGAAATGACTGATGTTGAATTAACCAAAGTCCAAACTTTACTTGAAATTGCTTCATCATTACAAATGATTTACAAAATCATGAATCACATGTTCTTGACTGCTAAAAAACAAAACAACTATCCGTTGATTTTACCCTTACAAATGATTCTTCCTTTTATAATGGAACATGCAGAAGCAATGAAAGAAGCAATTCCTGCGTTTAAAATAGGTCAGCCTGTAGGGGATGGAATTGGTCCAATGGTTGTCGGAAAAATGATGTTAAATAATGAAAAAGAAATAATCACTTTTGAAACTTCTCTTGCAAAAATTAGTTTTGAAGATAGAAAATTATTCCTCTTAAAAGCTGAAGGCCCTGGCTCTACAGTGGGAAGACCTGCTGATGCGTTGGAAAAAATTATCTCTGAAAATAAAATTAACACCATAATCATGATTGATGCTGCATTGAAAATGGAGGGTGAGGATTCTGCGTCAATTGCTCAAGGTTTTGGTGCAGCTATTGGAGGAATTGGCACTGAAAGATTCCAAATTGAAGCAGTGGCAACAATTAACAAGATTCCAATATTTTCAATTGTAGTAAAACAGTCTGTTAAAGAGGCGATAACTTTGATGACTAGAGAAATTGCTGATACTGCAGAGGATGTTCGTATACAAGTCCATGAAATGATTCGTGAAAATACTAAAGCAGGTCAATCTATCGTGATTATTGGTGTTGGAAATACATCTGGTGTTCCTCAATGATTTTCTCAAAGAAAAAAATCATTATTGAATATTCTGTAGAACAATGTACTAAATGTGGAACTTTAACTAAGAGAGAATTTCATGACGGTGATGTGCTATTTGCAGAAATCTCCAAATGTACTTCTTGCGATGGTTTAACTAGGATTGAGAAAATCTTTGGTGAAACTGTTGAAGGATAATTTTTAGATTACTCTGTTTTGTATTTTACATTACAAGAAGGACAAAACCATGATGCTGTTTCCCCTTGCTCTCTGAACATAAATCCGCCACATTTAGGGCATGGTCTTACTTCTTCATCCAAATTTTTCCATTTCTCTTGATTTATTCTGCTTTAGTTGTTACAGTAACACCGTTCTCATTAGGAATGAATGTGTGTTCTGCCTGTGCCACTCTTTGCTCGTTTACCTCAATTAGTATTGGATATGCTTGAATTGATTTCTTCTTTACCAAAAAATCTAATAACTCTCTAGCTTGTTTTTCTTCCCATTCTTTTGTAATCCATCTCAGTGCGAATGGCAACATGTTACACTTCTCCCATATGAAATCTAATAGTCTATCTGCTTCTTCATTTTTTGTTTTCTTTCGTGAATTTAATGCAAAAATATTTTTTATTTGTCCATTTCTAACAAATCCTCCACCTTGTTCTGTTGTTACAAATGGTTCACATGCATAAGCTGTATTTTCTGAAAGTGTAAATCCTCCAATTGACCAAATGTTTGGAATTGATCTCCCTGCATGTATGGTGTATTGATCCAATGAATGACCACTAAGATTTGCAATTGGTTTGAATCCCATTTTTTTAATTGTTGTTTCAATAGTTCGTCCAACGTCACTTGCTTTAACACCCGTTTTTATCATTGACATTGCATTTGCTAATGCTTCTTCTGCAGCTTGAACCAATCCATCAAACTGAGCATCATAACAAACAGTTACAGCAGTATCTGCTATGTATCCGTCAATTTGTACACCCAGATCAATTTTCACTAAATCTGTATCTTTAATCGTAATTGGGTCATTTGGTTCTGCAGTGTAATGAGCTGCAATTTCATTTATACTGGCATTTACAGGAAATGCGCATTTTGCACCTCTTTTTATTATCTCTCCTTCTACTTCTTCACAAATCTCAAAAACCGTCTTACCGATCCAATCTTTTATTCGCACCATCTCTCTTACTTCTGATGCAATTTTACCTGCTTTGAGATATTGCTCTGTTTGCACGACTTCGATCCTAATTTTACCTTTAAAATGATTATCTGTGAAGCTTAAATTGGGCGATTTTTTTAATATGCTGGGATTGTGGTCTAGCTTGGTATGATTCTGCGTTTGGGACGCAGAGATCGAGTGTTCGAATCACTCCAATCCCACCATCATCATCTTATTATCAAATCACAGTATTCTCTAATTGCCGAGCAATGAGGAAGAGTTAGAGTAAAGATTTTGAAATGAAGAAAACTAATTGAGTCTGAGCTCCGGCATGTTTTTATGAATAATTTTATTCCTTGAATTTATTGAAATTTGAGAGACGCGATATTATTCTGATTGTAGGGCTTTTCCTTATCGTGCTTGGAATTACACAATATGTTCCATTTCACTATTCGGCATTGATTGGAATATTACTATTTTTTACATTCAAAATGTATATAGAAATGAGGAGACGATCTTTTGCCAATACTGTTGGTGATGGAATGTGTATGGAATGCGGTTCTAGGGTTATTGATAAAAAATGTCCAAAATGTGACTATTCTCAAGAATGATTCGTTAGCATACCTTAAAACTAAAAAATTACATTAATTTTTAATGGTTTTAAGATCTTCGACTTTAACAATTAGCTCAACTTTTCCTCAATCCCATTCTAAAATGAGGCTTTTAGTCAATGAAATCAGGAATTAATAATGAATGTGAATCTAACTTTAGTATTTTCTGTACTCCTTTTTGCAGTAATTTTAGCTCCTGCATATGCTGCATCTGCAGATCATGTTGTAATTAACGAAGTCGACATTAATCCTCCTGGTGATGATTCAGCATCTGTTTCTGAATGGGTTGAATTGTACAATCCAACTGATTCTGACATTGATATGAGTGGGTGGAGTGTTGCATCTACAACAATTCTTAAAAAAACAATGACCATTTCGTCTGGAACTATAATTGAACCTGGACAATTTTTAACATATTCTTATCAAAATGTTTGGTTTACTGATGTAAATGAGTCAGTTGAACTTAGAGATGAAAATAATTTTGTGATTGATAAAACTCCTAATGTTTCAGATTTACAAAATGATTTTACTTCTTGGCAAAGAATCTATGATGGATTTGATTCTGATAATTCTGATGGTTGGAAATTTGTAACTTCAACTGCCGGTTCTTCTAATGGTAAATTAATTGAAACTCAAGAATCTGAAAGTGTCTCTGTAATTGTTAATTCTGAAAAACCATCTTATTTGTTTAGCGAAGTTGCAGTACTTTCTGGAAGTGTTTCTGAAGAAGTATTTATTGTAAAACCGTTCTTCCAACCCCAACAAATTGTAATGACTATCACTGGTCCAAATTTTCATAAAATTATAACGATGTATCCTGATCTAAATCTAGAATATGACACTACTCTTAGTTTACATCAAGTTTTAGGAATTAATGAAGGGACTTATGATGTATCTGTAAGTTATGCTGGTGCAATAGATACTACTAGTTTTTCAGTAGGGTATGTGATAATTGAAAAAGAAATTAAAGAAGATGGTGGGGTCCTTGGAATTACTACTGACAAATCACAATACATTCCGGGACAATGGGTGACTATCCTTGCATCTAATACTGAGATTATCCCTTTTCAGGGAATGAAGTTTACTGTAACTGATAGTGCTGATAATGTCATATCTGAAGGGAACATTTTTCCAAATTCAAGTGATGACTTTGAAACTAGAATTTTCATGACTACTGTTAATCCTGTTTATGGAACTTACAACATACATGCTGAATATTTTGACAAATTTGATTCTGCCTCATTTGAAGTTGTAGAAGATTTCAAAGAAGATGTGCCAATTTCTTTGTGGGTAGATAAAGAAGCATATGGCTTGGGAGATATAGTAAAAATTTCTGGTAGACTAAATGATAATTTTATTAGTACAATGAATTTGGAAATTGTTCAAACAAAACAAACTGGTCTTATAGACACTGTATCTTCTGGTAGCGATGCTGGATTTAAAATTCTAGATGGGATGACTGTTCAAGGTGATGGTTTCTTTGCTTATTCATTTACAATTCCTAATAATCCTCTTAGATTGGGTGATTACAAAATTTCTGTCTCTCAAGATATTGGATTTGCTAAAATTATAATTCCTGTAGTGAATGATCCTGAAAACTATGTTGCGTCTGATGATCCATTGACTGTTGAGATGGATATGGATGTCTATGAATTTGGTGATACTATGACCATTAGTGGTTTTGTAAAGGATCCTTATGGGAATACTAGTTATGCTACAGGTGCAGGAGTTAAAATTTCAATGTCTCATGAGGATGGTTCCCCTTTGGAAATTACATCTCTTTCAAAAAATAACAATGTAGTTGTTGATTATGGTTTTTCTGCAATTCCAGAAACTTCTGGCAGATATTCAGTACAGGTTGATGTGATTAAAAATATATTCACTGCGGGTAACTATGTGGTGAAATCTGAATATCAGTCATTTACTACAACCAGCTTATTTTCTGTCTTCGATTCTCTTGATTTGAAAGATGGATCTGTTATTACACTTGATAAGGAAGTGTATGGCTTGGGAGATACTGTATATCTGAATGGTGTCATCCTACCTACTGGTGATAATTCAATTGATATTTCAATTACAACCCCTGATGGAAGTGTCAGTAATTCTGGTGCTACTGTTGATAACCAACGTTTCTCATGGTCTTGGGTTACTCCAATAACTGAAAAATACCAAAATCTCAAAATTGATGAAGGCAGAGATGTAATAAAATCTAATTTTGGAATATACAAAATTAAAGTATCTACTGCATCTGAAAGTGTAGATCTTTTCTTCAAAGTTTCTGCTGATCCTGAAAATGATTCTTTGTCTACTACTCCTCTGTTTGTATCTACTGAGAAATCCCTCTACAAAGCTGGTGAAAAATTAAAAGTTGTTGGAAATGTAATAAAACGTCAACAAGGTGATGAAGGTCTTGTAGTTCCTGAACGAGTTATGATAAAAGTACTTGATGGCACATTCCCATTCAAACAAATCCATGAATCAACTGTCTATCCAACTCAAGGTGGAGATTTTTCAAGTATTTTTGAATTACCTGCAACCATATTCAGTGAGGGACTCTATACTGTAAAAGCAACATATTCCGGTATATCTGATAAAACTGAATTTAGTGTAACAAATGATTTTGTTTTTGGTCTTGATGAAGACTTATCTCTTTTAACATCTACTGATAAATCTGAATATTCTCCTGGTGATGTAGTAGTAATTAGCGGAAAACCAAACAAGTTGATCTATATTGAAGAATTTGAAGTGAGTGTTATTCAAAAAACAGAAATTGGAATTACCTGTGGCTCATTTATCTGTGGAACTCATGCTGGTCCTGTTACTTCTATTCGTCCAAGTCCATCTGGATCTTTCACTCATCAATTTATAATTCCTAATGATTCATCTTCAATTGGACAATACGAAGTAACAGTTGATGCTGATTTTGAGGTAAAATCTATTCAATTTGATGTAATTGAAAAGCCATTAATTATAAAATCAAATACCGTAATTGAAAAAGAAAATAGAATTTCTGAGAAGGTAATTTCAATCATCACTGAAGAAAAAATTCCTAATGATGTAACTATTGCACCTAGAGTAATTTCTGGTTCTTTGATCACTCCTTCAAAGGGCGATGAATCTAATGTGAATCTCAAAGTTTCTACTATCTCAGGTGTATGCATTATTGGCTCTGATGCTGATTGTCTCGTGAGCGAATCCACTCGAAAACCAGGCCAAATTTACGATGTTGTTGAAGTTGATGGACTTAGTCTTAATATTAGATATAGTGGACCTGATGTACGATTAGAAAAATTCAGCATATTGCCAGAATCTTCAACTGCCTTCTTACCTGATGCTAGTTGGAATGTTGAGGTCATCAAAGATGATCAAGTTTCACGATTTTACTATAAAGTGACATACAAAACTTTAGAGTAAATTCAAAATACTCTTAATTTTATTCTTGATTAACGTGAAATTACAAGTTTTAATGTTTTATCAAGATGATCCAAAAAAATGCACCGCTGCTAAAATGGTAAAATTTGGTCTTGCACAAAGCATCAAAAAAATTGGCTCTAAAGGATTAGTATTGGATCCTTTTTCTGAAAAAACTTTACTCCCTAAAGATAAATCCATCATTCGTACTGTTATTGGAATTGATTGTTCATGGAATCTAGTAGATCAGGCATTTTCTAAAAAATTTGCAGGAATCAAAAGAAAACTTCCTCCTTTACTTGCGGGTAATCCTGTAAACTATTCAAAATTAAATAAATTGACTACTGTTGAAGCGTTGGCTGGTTCGTTGTTCATCTTAGGTTCTAAAGAACAAGCTTTGGAATTACTTGACAAGTTCAAGTGGGGGCACACTTTCTACGAACTCAATCAAAATCTCTTAGAGGAATATTCTAAACTTGAAAATGAATCTCAAATTGAATTAATTTTAAAAGATTACGGATTGATCTAATTTCGTTTCTTTAGATATATTACGATTACAATAAATACAATTATTGGTACAATCAATAACTGATACTCTGATTCTTTTTTAGAAAATTCTACATTTTCATTAGTTGCAATTGGCAAATCTATTTTACTATCAATTACAATAAAACTTGATTCGTAAAAATAAGGCTTTAGCACTGAATTTGATATTGCAAATATTTTGATATTATTTGCTCCTATGTCTAATCTGTTTGTATCTGCTGGGGATATTTTGATTGTTGTGTTATTGTCTTTAATTGGCTGTGTTTCTGAAATAATATTTTCACCTCTACTGTTTGTTAAAAAATATAATATTGAGTCTGAATTTTTGGTTTCAATCATAATATCTATTCCATTCCCTTTCTGAATTACTTTTTTAATATCTATTTTTTCAATTGATGGGAATTTTACTTTTTCAAATTTAGACCATTCTCCTTTTTTGAATGGATATGAATCATCATCAAATGCTGTTACTTTGATAGTTCTTGATTCAGGAGAATATGAGTCTAAATAATATGGACCGTTGCTTATTACAGCATGATGGTTAGTTTGAATCCAATTAATTGAAGAATCATATCTGGTTTGATAATACTCTAAATTTTCATTATTTTCTATTAGTGATTGAGGAATGTAATCTGTTTCTTTAAATTTCTCTAAATACTCTTTGATGGTATTTGCGTCATTTGGAACAATTAATGATAGCCAGTTTACATTTTTACTTGTAGCCCCTGATCTTGAAAATGATACTTTTCCATCAGTTACTGCTTTTTCCATTGCTGCAGTAATTTCCCATGGAACTGTACTCCATAATGCTGCCCATTCTGCTATCTCCCCTTCATCAAAATGCCAATAATCTACATAAACTTCAATCGTATCTTCATCAACTAGGTTTATTCCTTTGATTGATTGTATGCTTTGCTCAGCTCTTGGAGTAAATTCAGTATCAAACGTTTTATCGTTTTCATCTGTTTGAGTTCCCCACTCTATTGTGAAATATAATGAATGTAGAATATCATTCATATCCATTTTTTCACCATTATGCCATTTGCTAAATTTAAAATCAAATGTTACCTTGCTTGTAGACTGTGAATATGATTCAACGTTTTTCCATTTTTGTAATATTGGGTCCCACAGTATTGATTCTTGAGGGATACTGATTTTGGTATTTGGTCCTTGATTTTCAACTTTCCATGTTGCCCTTACTGGAAATGTTTCTCCAGTGAATGGATGTTTGAATGTTGCAGGGTCTGAAATAATGTCCCAAATATGTCTACTATAACTATCTGTTAAACCCATAATTGGATTCCATGCTCCTTGGTAGATTTGTTTTACACCTATTACAAACTCACTTTCATTACTTTTTGCATTAATGGGTGTAAATCTACTTGGAACTCCTGCACCAAAATCATTAACTATTCCACTTACATTTTCATTTGCAACGTATTGATCGACTTTACTTGCTAAAAAAATTCTGACTGACTCATTAACCCCTTCAACTACTGCATTTTGTATTAATTCCGTTCTCTGCTCAGATGTCTCAAAATCACCAGTGTATATTTTCTGAGTAAGTTCATCTAATCTATCATTTTCATAATTCCAATATGACGGATCATTGAATCCTGGCATATTTGAAAACCATGGGGAATACATTTGTGCTAACCCTACTGAATCATATTTAACAAATGCTGAACGCGCCCATGCTTCTGTGTATAAACTCCATTTTAAATCTGAAGGGTTTGAACCGTAAACTATCACAAATGCTTTATTCAAATCTCCGAATTCTTTTTTAACTGTAAATCCTGTTTTTTCTAATTCTACTGATAATATTTCTCCAATGGATTTTCTCACTGGATCATCGCTTCTGATAAAAATTGTAATTTCAATTGGACTTTCATTTATTTGCCATTTCCCATTAATTTTGATTGCTCCTTTTTCATCTAGTACTTTTGAGATGATTTCATTTGCAAGCGATGGATTGTATCTGAAACTATACGTCTCTAATTGTTCAATAACTGTAAGATATTCTGGATCTGATGGATTATAATATGAAATAATTGGTGAGCCATAGCCTCCCATCAATTCATTCACAATTAATTTTCTATCCACTAGGTAGTTCAAGGCAAATCTGATATCTTTGCTTGAAAATGGATTGAATTTATCGGATTCGGCAGGGTTTACTAGAATACTGTATGAGACTCCTGTGGAATCAAACACTTGTAATCCTTCTCTATCTTGATTACTTTCTAATCTGTCTGGGGATATTGTGTAATAATATGTGTCTAGATTCCCATTTCTCACTTCTTCCAATGCTGTGTTTTCATCCAAATATTGGATGAATTTCACTGAATCAAAAAATGTATTTTTTTCTGCAAATGATTCATCGTAAAATATTGATGTTACTGAAAAAGCTAGTATGATAACTAGCATTTTTTTCATATTCTTTCTTTTAAAACCATATACTAAAACCTATATCATAATACCCTGATGTTAATAGCTCCTAAAACCTATATTTCTAATGTGATTCAAAATCTACAATTGGAAATTCATCCTAAAATGATAAATGGATTACGTGGAATAATTCCTGGTGGTATTTCTGTTCAAGACTTTTCGGCTGTTACAAAAATAAATTCTAATGATTCTAAAATAATTTTAGATGCATTTATCAAAAATGATATTGGATCAAAGCAAGAAAATTCATATTATTTTGAAGATGGTGACAAATTAAAAATTGCAATATCTTTACTTGAAAAAGGCTATCCTATAGATGAAATCTCTATTGTGCTTGATTGGAGAGATTTTGAAGGTTTAACTGCTGCGATGTTATCTGAAAGAAATTTTGCAGTAATGAAAAATTTGATGTTGACAAAACCTAGGATGGAAATTGATGTTGTTGGAATTAGACTCGGTATTGCAATTTTAATTGATTGTAAACACTGGAAGCGTTACAGTACATCTGCATTATCAACTGCTGTTAAAAAACAGATAGAAAGAACAAAGCAGTATGTTGCAAAAACCCCTGGTGCAACTGCGGTACCTGTAATTGTAACATTATATCAAGATAAAATCGACTTTATTGAAAATGTGCCAATAGTTCCTATTTTCCAGTTTGCTTCATTTATTGATGAATTTTATGGCAACCTTGATCAAATGAATACTATAGGAACAGACTAGTCACAAATAACACTAAACAACCTATCACAAATCCCTTGGTAATTTTCAACGAGTTGTCTAATGCTTTAGAATACTCTTTGTAGATACCTTGACCCATTACTTTAACAGTTGTCTCATTTTCTAAAATTTCAAATTTTACTGTAGTGATGTTTACCTCTGCACTTTTTGCAATTGTAAATAACCACTTTGCAAGTTTCTCTGCACTTGTAATTAATCCTAATTGATAGTATCCGTTTCTATTCCTAGCTTTAACTGGTGAATAATGTGTGTCAGATGTACAAATTTCTAATAATTGATAATCTCTTTTTGCAAAAATATCTATGATTTTCTCTCTTATTCCATTTTCCATATTGTTTGCATCTGCCCATCCAAGAAAATATTTTTTATCATTAATCTTGAGACAAATAACCCCTAGTCCCCCCATTCCTAAATCTTCTGTCCACACATCCATTTCATCCGTGTTTGCATATCCTAATTCAATTGGAAAACTATCTTTTGAAATTAAGGTATCTAAACAAGATTTTGCAGCTTTTAACATGTCTTCTCCATCCTCATTTGAAATTTCCTCGCCCATTGCATTATGACAATCTACAATCATTGTTCGTGCATAATTTCGATTATTTGCATATTGTTCAATTTCTGTTTTCATGTAACTTGGAATATCCTCCATCCCCTGTGGGGATAATGACAAAAATAGTAATGGATTATTACCAAAAAGTAAACCTGTAACTCTGGATTTATTAATTTGAACAGTTACTGGTTCTGTACATTTGATACCTTCTTCTTTGACTTTACTGTTTTCTAAATTTTTCAAATATTTTTCAACTTCATTTCTTGATGGAAGGTTTAATGCATGATTTGAAATGCTATGCATGACCATAGCTGATGATGACAAATTTTTGTAAATTAAGTATGGGATATTGCTTCCCCCTACTGGATGGTATGGTCCTGGATGTATCTCTGGCAATACCATTCTGAACTCTTTATCTCCATTATATGATGAAAATTTAATTTGCGAGGTCGATACTTTGGTTTCACTTGAACTCTGTTCCATAAGCACTTCAGCATCTTCAAAATCATTTCCTTGGGATGCAAGATATGCTTGAATTGTTTTATGTGTACTTTTCATTGCAGGTCTTCCTGCTCTATCTGTAACAAACGACCATGCACTGGCAATTATAATAAATGATATTCCATATCCTAACCCTATTGGTTCGCTAAGAATTGAAACCCACAATTCTTGTGGAATTAATACAAGAAACATTGCCACAGGTTGAATAAAGCATATTGCCAAAGCTTTTTTGAGACTTGCCCCTAATGCTGTAGTGTAAATTCCTATTCTAAAACTTGCAAAAAGTAACAAACCAAATGTGATGAAAAATGGTTCGATATCTTTTGATAAAACTATACTTGAAAGAATCCCCATTAACAGGGTAACTGTCCATAACATATTTCCAAAAAGAGATGAATGCAGAGACTTTGAGTATTCTTTTTTCTTTGCAAATCTAGTATCTAGTAATTGTGTTAAAGCTAATACTCCCAAAACTATTGGCAATCTATACCAATTTTCTTCAAAACCTAAACTACTCAAATATCCAAAATATGTTGCAAGAACAGTTACTGATGCAACCACCATTGAAATTACTAGTGAAAAATATTTTGATCCTGGATTGACTAGAGTGAGGGAAAATCTATTATGTATATTTGAAACATCATCTGGATCTTTTTCCATTGTTCCTTCACGGAGCTAGAAATGCATCGATTACCCATGAAACGATGATTAAACTGATTGGGACTGATACTACAATTTTTGGGTCAATTTTGAATCCTTTTGTCTCATCTTCAAAGAATCTCATGAGGCCCCCACTTGATGCTGGAAGTGGTGCTGATTTCTTATCTGCCATTACAATTCGTCATCGCGGATTTTAACATAAAAACTTTATTGTTTGTCTTTCATTTTTTCCATTGTTTCTAACAGTGTGTTGATCGTTTTTATGATATTTTGTTGCTTTTCATGATCTTTTTCTTGCTCTAATTCTTTTGAGAGTGATTCTAATTTTTTTTCAAATATTTTTTCTAATGGTGATGTATAATTTGATGTGGTTGGTATTGGGATCTCTTTTTTCTCTGGTTGGCGACCACAACTAATGCATAATGCCTGTCCTTCTTGTATTACTCTGACTCCTGCACAATAGGGACATGGTTCACTGAGTAATGTTGCCCCTTTTAGAAGCATTTCTGCAGCTTTTTTTGTGAGTTCTTCTGTCACTCTTTTTCTCTAACTTTCTATCTAAAAAATCCGTTTGTTTTCATTCATCCTTTTATTCAAACAAGGCTTAATAGTATGAATAATTGAATTTATTTCGAACGAATGGCAGTAATTTGTAATACTTGTGGTCTTCCAGAAGACTTGTGTGCTTGTGGTGAACTTGCCAAAGATAGTACTAAAATTATTATTCGATTAGAAACTAGACGATTTAAGAAAAAGGGTACAATGATTGAAGGATTGGATCCTAAAATAAATAATCTGGAAACTGTGGCAAAAGATCTCAAAAATAAATATGCCTGTGGGGGAACTGCAAAAGAAGGTTATATCTTCTTACAAGGTGATCATAGAGATACAATCAAAGAAACTTTGATTCATTTAGGATTTGCAGAAGATACTATAGAACTACATTAGAGTGAATTGCAAAATTCAAATAAAATACTCCAATACATTGGAATTCCTTTTACTGCATTACTTTCGGTAATTTTTGGTTTATTACTAATTTCATTTCCTATTGGAATCTATGTATTTTTTGAAACAGATATTGGTGGTGATATTAATTATGAATTTCCTTTAACTCATTTAGATCTTTTTGAAGGAACTGAATTACACCAAACTCCGTTTAATGTTAGTATAGGTGATGCATTTGTTGTTTTATGGGTTCTATACCTTGTTTTTTTTGTAATTGCTATTTTAGGACCTAAAAAAGATTTTCTCAAAACCCTTTCCCCTATAATCTCATTTGGAAAATATGATGTTAAATTAAACTATATGATTGGAATTACAAAATGGTTTTCAATTTTAATTTTAATTTCTGTTTTGATTAATTTTATTCAGGAAGGAATGGGTTTTGATATTGTTCCGCCCCTAATTGACAATGATCTTATTCAGTTTTTTTATGTTAGTCTGGCACCCTTAATAGAAGAGTTTGGATTTCGTCTAATTTTACTCGGAATTCCATTATTTGCCCTATATTCCAATAAATCATCAATAAAATATTTTGTTAAATGTTTGTGGAGGCCTGACAACTTGAATATTGTTGATTCAAAAAAAGCAGTTTCTTTGATTGTTTTTGTAGGTATTCTTTTTGGATTTGCACATATTGCCTTTGGTGATTCATGGAGTGAGGGTAAGTTTGCACAAGCTACTGCAAGTGGAATTATTCTAGGTTGGGTCTATCTTAGATATGGTTTTGTTGCTTCACTATTGATTCATTGGGCTACTAATTATTTCGTATTTTCATATGCTAATTTCATTTCCCAGATAAATACAATTTCAATTGAAGATGCATTTTCACATTCCCTAATGTCTACATTGGAAATTATATTATTAGTTGCTGGTGCGTTTTCAATTTGTATTTTATTTGTAAATAGATTTTATGCTAAAAAAGAATCTGCATTAAAGATTTAGTGCTACTTTCAAGCTTTTGTATCTATTTCTAATTATAACTTCTGCAGCCTCTACAATATCTCTTTGAATTCAATTTTCATCATTTTCAACAGATGCTACATACAGTGTTGCTGCTGCTAATCCCATACCATGCATTGCAAGTGATGTTGGAACCCCTGTCCTACTTTTGTTTTCATCTTCATTTAAAAATGGCCTCCATTCTGGTCCTGATTCTTCTACTTTGTCGGTAATTACAAATCCACATTTATCACAAAAATACACTGTTAATGAGACAGAATGTTGTGATTCCTTCCTAAATTGAGAATTTTATTATGTTTTAAGAAAATGATTTAATTTGATTTTAGTATTTTTTTAATTTTTTCTGAAATTTCTGGTTTTTCATTTTGTTCTAGTAAAAATTTTAGATCTTCCATATTATCTACATCCCACATTATTCTTTTCACAAACACCATTGCAACATTAAGCGTATGATTTTTTGCAGTATTCATGTGAATTTTGTAACTATCTTCATCATAATGAGTTTTCATTAAATCTACTGGCATTCTTGCTAATGCATTTGTTCCATCAAATCTTCTAGATGGAACAATGATTGCAAAATTTGGATGCATCTTATAGTTTAACATAAAATCAATATCTTGAGTTTTGATAAACGGAATGTCTTGAGGAAATACAATTGATACGTCAAAGTTATTTTCTAAAAGATATTTGTCTGCCAATGACACTGCACTATTGACACTTTCTTCTTTTTCATCTATGATTATTACTGTGTTGAATTTTTTTCCAATTTCAATTGCTTTTTCTTCTTTAGTTACCATTATTGTTTTTTCAATTTGAGGTGATATTGATAACGTTTGTAAAATTTCCTCTAGCATAACTTTACACAATTCCTCTACTTGTTGTGGTGATAAATCTAAACGTGTTTTTGCTTTTGAGAAAGTCTTTACAGGAATAATTGCAGCTATTTTCAAATTACACGTGTACTTGTTTTAAAATGAAGTTTGCTAATGCGTCTTCAGCGATTTTATTTTTCATAGTAATTTTTGTTTCAAAAACTTTCATATCTAAACTTTGAATTTTCTTTACTAGTGGTTTATCTTTTGGATCTACAATGATGTTTGAGCATACGTCTGAATACATTTTTGCCAATCCGTATGCATTTGACTCTATTCCTGCAGCCTGCATGTATTTTGCAGCAGGTCCACTAATTGCATTATCTCCAATCAATGGACTAATTGCAACAACTTTTTTCTTTATTTTTGAAAGTTCTTTTCTAATTCCTTTAATCTGTAGCATTGGACCGATTGATGTTAGTGGATTTCCTGGTGCTATGATCACCATTTCTGCATCATGAATTGCATTAATTGCTTCTGGGTTTGGTCGCGCTTTATCTGCGCCGATATATTGAATTCCCTCCACTGGATCTTTTCCTCTATGTTTGACCCAATATTCTTGTAAATGTAAATCGCCTTTGTTAGTAGTAATTCGTGTTTCAATACTGTTATCTGTAACTGGTATAATGTTTGCAGTAACTGCAAATTTCTCACACATCCATTTTGTAATGTCACTTAGATTTCTTCCATTTTTCAACATGTTTGTTCTGATCAAATGGGTTGCCGCATCTCTATCTCCAACTCTGAACCATGTCTCTTCACCAAAAACTTCCATTTGGCGTAAAAAGTTGAATGTATCTTTTTTCATTCCCCATCCTCTTTCTTGATCAAGCAAATCTGCCAATCCGTAAATAATGGTATCAATATCTGGGCATACGTATAGCCCGTAAAGCCAATAATTGTCTCCTACATTAGTAATCACGTTGACTTTGGATTCTTGAGCAACTAGTCCTCGAACTAATTTGACTGAACCCGTTCCACCTGCTAAAACTGTAATCATATCATATTCCTTTAAAACCTAATTTTCTAATTATGTTACTCAATATTACTTTTTCAAAAATCACCGATCTAGTTAATTGGGATAAGTTTATTACTATAATTTCATGATTTTAGTCGTGTCTCGGGCTATTATCTTGTCTGTTTTACTGGCAACTCTTATTGTAATTGGTGCTAGCACTCCAGTTTGGGCAGCCCAGTTAGATGCTAGAATTAATCCTAATCATGAAACATCTCCTTTCACAGTAACTTATCTCAAAACTATTTTTATTGAATATCCAAATGGTGGAAATCTTTATGATGAATTAAAAGGTAAAGAATGGACTGTTTCTGGAACTGCAGATTCTTCTGATTCTGGAGTACAGGCACTCATCAATGAACTAAATCGCGGTATTACTAATGATGGAAGTCAAGTACAAATCTCTGATTTGAATGTGGATTATAATTTTCATCTAAAGGCTAGAGATATCGGTGCATCCATTGACTATCGTGTACTTTTAGAAGGAACTTTGAGTAATTATGTAATTACAAAAGATAGTCAAAGAACATTGATAGATTTGGGATGGAGAGCACTGAGTACTGACAAAGAAATTACCATTGACGGCATCGAAATTAATATTCCTATTAATATTTTAAGAGATCAAGAACCTGAAGTTTATTCTATTTTTAGTGGAACTGAAGCCGAAGATGTTTTAGGCCGAAATCTCATTAATGCAGACTTTATTTTAGAACAACCATTAACTAATTGGCACTTTTTGTTTGATCCAACTGGAATCACTTCAGATGCTGGAACTTTTGGATTGGATGAGGAAATCTCTGGATTTGTAATATCAACATGGACTATGGGTGAAAGTAGCATTAGAGAAGGAAGACAAGTTGAAAAAGTCTTTACGGCTGAAGTTATGGCTGATCAACAATACACTGTTAGAAGTGTTCAATCATCTGATCAAGCAAGCATATCAGCAATTGGTTTTGGTGCTTTAGATACTTTGGATGGAATTGACATTGCAGGTATTACTCCAACTACTCCTCCTGATTATATGACTACCTCCACTGGTGATTTCCCAGTAATGATAGTTTATGGAATGGCTGCAATGGCTGCAATCGGTGGTATAGGATTTTTCATTTTCAGTAATCGTTCACTCAAAAATACAAATTACGAACAAACAGGAATTGACCCTAGTAGATTAGTTGGTTCTGAAACTAGTGCTTCTTCCGGCGGCTATCAAACCAATAGGGGTGAGGCCCAACTAAGAGATGATAACGATTATCAACAAACACGAAGTCACTATGATGAAGTACCACAAAGTTCACCTCCTCCACAAAGTACTCCTTCTCAAGAAGAAGCCGCATGTGGCTGTGCAGCATCTATCGAAATAGGTTCTGAATGTGATTGTGCAATGCAAGGTGCATGTCTCTGTGATGGAACATGTAGATGTGGTGCTGATATCTGTAAAGAACAAGTCAGTGCAATGAGTTAATCATAGTTTTACACTGTTCTTTATTTCAACAAATTAACATATTTTATTTTGTTTGATGTATTTGCAAATAATTGGTTTTTGATTATTAAAAATAATTCTTTTGATGTACAACTATAATTTTTTTTAAAATTTTAAAAAAGTATGTGTGCTGGGAGTAACCCTCCTTCTGTTTTCACGATATTTCGCTTTGCAGCCTACCTGAACTTAGTACAGGAACTGTTAGTTCTGTTTGGCTTTGCTCCATGTGGGTCGTCTTTTTCATTCCTTTTATGGAAATCTCAGGTTTTCACCATCACCGTGCGCCATATTGGATTATTTTCTGCTCCGTTGCCAACCATCTCTGATTATCTATCTCCAGATCACATTTCCTGTTTGGAGGGAGGAGTTTCCTCTGCCGTAGCAGCGTGTCGTGCTCCAGCTCACATGAATATTGTATCTTGTTATTGGATTTGAGTATTACTTTGGAGGTTTTGTGCCTATTATGAATAATGTGCCGTGTTCTCTTTTCCATTTCTTCTTATTTTTCAAATCTTTGATATGTTTTGTTTTTACATCAAAATCAGTATTTTTGAAAAACTTTCTCCATTCTTTTTTTGAATGTAAATGCATTTGAATTTTCATTATTCCTGCCCATCTAGCAGTTGCCTTGTTATCTGTGTAAAAGTCTGTACCGCAGAAAAATTGTCCTCCTGGTTTTAGCAATTTGTATATTTTTTTTAATGCAATTTCAATGGAATCTGCATAGTACAATGTTTCCATTGAAAAAATAAAATCAAATTTTCCTTTGTATTTCATTGATTCAATATCTGTGTGAAAAAACCCTTCTTTGTTACTGTCTATCTTTTTTTTAGACTGAATAATCATTTTTTTACTTTTATCAATTCCTATGGATTTTTTACAATTTTTTTCTTTTGCAATTTTTCTTACTACCCACCCATTACCGCATCCCACATCTAAAAATGTAAACGGTTTGTCAAATGATATTGTTTCTAAAAATTTTAAAACATTTGTACCATGTTCAATTTCCATTAATTCTGCCCTTCCATTTTGAGCCCATTTATCAAAAGTTTCTCTAACCTTATCCATAAATTTTAATTGTTTTATTTCTAATATAACCTTCATCTTACTGATCTTTATGATGAATAATTTCTTCGTGTTTCTTATATTCAATTTTTAATAATTCAATTTGAATATCATTGCCTGATGAATCATGTCGAAACTGCGGTGGAAAGTTATATGAGAATACAAAATGTTCTCGATGTTTCAAATCTAACAGCATGATCTGTAATGAGTGTTCGACAATAACTCGAGAACAATTCCATTCAATCTGTATGTCTTATCAGACAGATCAAACAAATACTGTACCAAAAACTAATTCTGATAAAGATTCAGCGCTAATTGCTATAGCCTAGTTTTTCAAAAATACGCTCAATCTTTGATATCATAGCTGCTCAAGTTTTAAGTAGGATGAACCTCGATTTGTATTCTTATGGGTAGAATTCCAATCGTACTGGGCATGTTTATCATACTTTTGATGCCTGTATACGCATCGGGACAAACTCCAGATAGAATCACAATTCTTGAAAATTTTGGAGATTATGCTAGTGGTGAGCCATTATTTGTTTATGGGCAAATTGCAAATATTTTGGATGATTCTTTTTTGATAATGCAGATTTTCAACCCTCAGGGTGATCTCTGTCAAATACAACAATTGATGCCGTTACTAAATGGTGCTTTTGTCACCGATGTAATTCCTCTAGAGGGCAGAATTTGTGGAATTACAGGTGAATATGAAATTAAATTATTCTATGGTGATTATTCAACATCGACAACGTTCAATGTTTCATCTAATACTTTTTCTGAACCTACAAATGATGAACTAATTTCTTCTGCCAAAAGTTTACTATCTACACAAGGGGATGTTGTTGGAAAATTGTTTGACATTCCATCTCCAATATCTAATCAAACATCTAATAATTTATCTGAATTAGAATCTGAATATGTTGCTTTATGGAGTGAATTTTTTGTAGATAATTTGATCATTGAGATTAACCCTTTGATTAGACCTGCTGTATCTTCATCATTGAATTCTGTACAGCAATTATTAGATGGCGATGAGGTTTCATTTGAAATTGCAAAATCTATTAATGAAATTGTTTTCGCATCTATTTTTTACTATGAAATAGGTGATAAAACAAAAGCAATCGATTTACTAACTGATGCATTTGTGGATATTAGAAATGTAAATCCTGAAAAATCACCTGTTCAAAGAACTCCAACTTTTGATGAATTAGAAGAAACACTGTTGAATTTGATGAAGAAATCTGATACTGTAATGAGTAAATCTATAAAAAGCGAGGTAGGATTTATTTTTGCAAGGGGAACAGCTCCTCTTTATTCAGACGAACTTAGCCAACTTATTGACGTTCTTTCAAAATCTAGATACCTTGATGTCATTTCTAGAAAACAAAATGATCTTTATCGACTGGTTCAAAATGATTGGGATTCACTAAAACTCTCTTTGATGGGAAAAGAATCAATTGATGAATTAGTCAACTCTTCTATCAAAGTTACCGAATTACATCAGGCAGCCATAATTCTACGCGAACTTGACAGTGTTGATAGATTCATTTCATCTGATTCTGAAGAAAACAGTGATCTTGCAAACATAATTCAGCCTGATTGGAATGTCCTGGAGCGTGATTTGGCATTGGCCACATCTGTTGAAGATATTTTGAAATCTACATCTAAAATTCAACAAATGGTTCAAGTCATTGATATTTCATCTCGAATTAGTAAAAGTGTGGAGATTTCTCAATCCACCGGTGTTAATTCTGTATTGGTATCTGATTGGGAATTACTTTTAGAACGAGTTGAAAATGCTGATTCTGTTGAAAATATTTTGGAAATTGTGTCTGAATTTGATACATCTATGATTGAACTCCGTGAGAAAAGAAATCCATTGATTATGCTAGAATTCCAATACAAAACAATGAAAGAAAAAGCTGAACTTCAAGCAGACTATGAAAATTTGTTTTTGATTGACAATGCTTTAAAAATTCTAAACACTGCTAAGGAAATGGAATCTGACAATCCATCAATTATGAGAATTGATAGAATTGAAGTTTTATTAAGTTGGGTTAGTGATATTTCTCCTAAAATACAATCTGATTTGGACTCTTACAACAAGGATGTATACAAAATTCGTGCAAGTGATATTTTACAACGAGCAAAATCTTTAGAAAACTTGGTTGAATTGAGTTTGACCAAAAATCGTTTCTTACCAAATTATATTGAATTTACAGAAACCTTTAATGAAAAAATTGATGATGTGCGAGATCTTGTGATTAAAAATGATCTTGATCAGGCAGATGGAGCAGTTCATGCATTATTTGATGAATGGAGTTTAGTTTCAAAAGCATACACTGATGATCCACTCGGTTCTGATGTTGGTTATACTACTGATGAAATCAAACGTATTGAATTTCGTAAAAAATTGGATGCTTTCTCAAACATGGTTTCTACTTTCTATAATGCTGAATTCTCAGAACATGTTGATGAATATAACAAAATGATGACCGATGCTGACGAGGTTATTGAATTGGCAAATTTTGTTGATACCGAATCAAAGATAATTGAAATTGGCGATTATCTGAGTGAGCATTTGGTGCTTGGTAGCGAAAGTATCATTTATGATATTTCATATAATCCTGAAAAAAATATTTGGGTGATTAATGGAGCAACTGAAAAATCTGCCTTTGATAGGCGTGAAAACCTCTATGTCACTGTGTTTAATATGGATGGGACTACTCACAGCAGTCTTGAATTCACTGATACCAAGCAGGGCAACTTTTTCACACAATGGATAGCACCTGCTGACCCTGGACTATATGTTGTCATGTTGCAATACCAAGATTCTAAGGCCTCTCAAATTGTACATGTAGAAGAAGAATTTGATTATGAATACAATGCTTCAGATTTGAGTATGGTTGAACTTGCACGTGAATTTGAGGAATTAGAATCCTTTGCAGAAAATTTTGGTGGTGAAAGTTTTTCTGAAAATCCTCGATTTGCATCTGTGATTAATGAAATTAAATTTGCATTCAAAGATAAAGATGCCAAAGATGTAGATAACAATCTAAAAGAATTAAAAATTATCATTGAAAGATATCTTCCAATGAGGAGTCCTACTGCTCCTATTCAAGCAGAATATGGTGGAGATAAATTGGTAATCTCTGGACGTGTTCTAAAAACTGTCGAGTTTAGTGAAGATCTTTTTATTGATATTTATGATCAACGAGGTGATCTTGTAAAAGAGATTATTTTAAGAGATGATCCTACAGGATTGTTCAATGAAATAGTGTCACAACATTTTGAAAATGGAATCTATGTTGTTCAATTACAATATCATAATATGATAGTAACTGATTTCTTTAACGTACCTTGATTATGTTTTTCCTTTAACTAAATTGAATAGTTGTCTGACTGCAAGTTTAGGATGGTGAGTTGCTAATTTGATCATGTTTGATAACCCAAAATCTGCTTTGATAAAGTCAATGAACTCTTCTGGTTTTAGCTCTTTAATTATGTCTAGTTCTTTATCCCACTCTTCATCTGTGAGACCTATCCATCTATCCTGAACTTTTCTTGCTGAATTAATTTTTGATTCTATTTCTTTTCTCCAGTTATTTTCATAAGGATAGAGTGCTTCTTTGTCTGTCTTACCTGATTTTATTGCATCTGATGCTACTTTTCCTGCAACTCTTCCAAATTTTATGGCATATCTTATCCCTTCTAACACTAGAGGATTTGCTTGCCCTGCCGAATCCCCTACTATAATTAAATTATTGAAAACTGTTTTCCTAGATAATCCGTCATTTGGAATTAATCCATAATGAAATTCAACTTCAGTTAATTTTCCTAATTTTTTTATTGGTCCTAATTTTTTATCTATTATTTCTTTGAGTCTTTGAGTGGGGTCTACATTTGATTCTGGTTTTCCAACTCCCACTCCTATCCTGACAATATTATTTCCTAACGGAAAAATCCATGCATACCCTGCAGGAGAGTATTCTTGTCCTACCATTAACCACCATGTTTCGGAATCTACATGTTCTGCTTTCATTTCATATTCTGCCCCTGCACCAAATCTTTCCCATTGCTCAACAAATCCCATTGCCTTACAAACTGTTGATTGAAAACCGCTTGCATCAATTACAACTTTGGAATGAAATGTAGTTTCTCCATTTGGTCCAACCCCATTCACTCCTACAATGTCTCCTTTTTCATTTTTAATGACATTCTTGATGTTCATCTTTACAAAAACATCTACACCGCATTGTTCTGCCTCATTTGCTAACCATCTGTATGTTTTTCTTACATCTAATACTGCCGCTCTTGGAATAGTATCGCTAATTGTAACTTCGTTATTGGGAGAACAAAATGAAAAATTCTTAATTGGATTAAAACAATCATCTGGAATTCCAAATTCTTTAATATTTTGAATCCACGTTACGCCGCTAGTCCTAACTGTTTCTGCAATTGAATTTTCCTTTTCAAGTAAAGCTACTTTGATTCCATTCTTTGCAGCCGCATATGCAGCTGAGGATCCTGCTGGTCCTCCCCCCACAACTACTAAATCATAATGATGCTCTTCTGGCAATTACTTTGAATGATGAATACCTAGGTTATAATTTTGAGGTTAAGATACGGTAAACAAATTCTTTTAAGCATAAAAATGCATTTTTAAGATATTGTCACGCCTAGAACAACACCAAATCATCAACATTGATGATACTAATCTATCATAGGCAACAAAGAAATCATACAACTTTACACTTGCTCAATTTTTTAAAGTTTCAAGAATTAAATCAATCAAATGTTCTTGAACCTGCAAAACTCATAACAAAATCATTTATTTTTCTTCGGTTTTATTTTTATTAAATTTGTTATACCCATCTTTATTGTACCCCTCTTTGTCATAACCTAGGTGATCATATCCCAGTTTATCATGCCCCTCTTTGTTATACCCAATACTATCATATCCATTTTCATCATACCCAATACTATCATATCCATTTTCATCATACCCAATACTATCATATCCATTTTCATCATACCCGTCTTTGTTAAAACCACCTTTGTTATACCCATTTTTGTTGTATCCATCTAAACCAAACCCATCTTTATCATGCCCATTTTTGTTATACCCATCTTTATTATGCCCTTTTTTATTATACCCATTTTTGTTAAAACCGTCTTTGTTGTATCCTTTTTTATTATACCCGTCTTTGTCAAAATTTATTTTTGTATCCATGTGAATCCCATCAAGAGAAAAACCACGATTATCATGTCCCTCTTTGTTGCATCCCTTGTTATCATATCCTTTTTTATTGTATCCGTCTCTGTTGTAACCCTTGTAATTGTACCCATCTTCGTCGTATCCTTCTTTGTATCTTTTTTTATCATATCCTTTTTTATCATATCCTTTTTTATCATACCCATTTTTGTTGTATCCTTTTTTATCATACCCATCTTCATCGTATCCCTCTTTATCATACCCATTTTTGTTGTATCCTTTTTTATCATACCCATCTTTATCATACCCATCTAAATCATATCCAAACTTGTCAAACGTTTTACTAAATTTATCAAACAAACCCATGACTATTTTCATCATTGTAATAACATAAGGATAATGTTATTTCCATAACTATGATTCTTGGTATGGGATCCTAGTCACAATTTGATCAAATATTATCTTCAAATCCAGTCTTTAATTCTAAAAACATCTAAAGATTAATGAATTCAGTGTTTTGTTAATGTGGTATGGCAAAACCCACATGGTTGAGTTCTATTTATCATATCATCAGGTCTTACACAAAAGGCATTGTTTCAAGGAAAGATTATGTTGGTTATGACGATTAAGTAGTATGATGTTTACCCAAATTCTTAATTCCTAGTGTGTTAATTTAAGAACAGTGAAAAATCGCTTATGATACTATCTGGAATCCTATCCAATACAGTTGCAAGATGGGTAATATTGGTTGGAATGGCAATCGTTGTTATCACTCTGGTTGGGTCTGTTCTAAAATAAAAATTAAATTCTAAACTCTATTCGTAGCTGAGTAGTTAATTCAGTCCTTCCAAATGGATATGCAAACTCACACCACTACGACACTCTACACTATCTGCCTATTAGATTAAACTTTTTTTAGATATTCATCAGTTTGTGATTCTAAATTTCCTTATTTTCTAAATAATATCCAAAGTCTAGAACCCACAAAAATTCCAACTGCAACAACTATCAATATTGGAATTATGATTTGCCCCTCACTCATTTCTTTTGATTCTTTAAGAAAATAATATATTCTTTATTTGCTGATTTGTGATTGTTTGGTGGGATATTGTCAATTATTTTAAAACCAAAATTTTGGCATACAGGCGTGTAAAAATCACTTTACAATGTTATAATTTTAAGGAATAGATTGTTATTTTTTTAATACTGCAGTACCTGCAGTGTCATTTTCTCTTTCTGAATCAAAAGTTTCCATATGTGCTGGGTCTCTATGCATGAAACTATGGGTTTCTCCTTGTGTTTTTCTACAGAATTTTGAATGAATTGTCTCTTCTATTTTCAATGTTGTCTCATTTTCATGAAATAGATGTTTTCCACAGTCTGGACATGTAAATTCAGGCATAAATTCCGTCAGTGTCAAATCTATTTAGATGTTTCATACTTTTGGGGACTAATTCATTCTCGACCCAAACTTTAGATGTTTATTCATTTGTTGTCAAACATGGATGAATCTCATATTGGATCGTTTTTCATGTGGTCTGCTATTACGGGAATAATTGTACTAGTTACTGGATTAACTTATAGAGCATATTCAAAAAAGAACAATATTTCTATCTCTTAAATTATTTTTAAAATCTAATGTTATCCTTCTGAAGCTGTTTTCCCACCATCTACATTTAGGATGGCACCTGTAACCCAATTGGCCTCATCAGAAGCCAAATAGAGTGCCGCATTTGCAACATCTTTTGGTTCTCCAACTCTTGCAAGAGGCAATCTTTCTTCTAACACCTTTCTTGCTTGAGGATCATCAAGGTATGGTTTTATCATTCCTGAATTAATAATTCCTGGATTAACACAATTACATCTAATATTTCTTCTTGCATATTCTACTGCAATTGATTTTGTAAACATGGCAATTGCAGCTTTGGTAGATGAATACACTGCCAAGTGAACTCTAGGTATTGCTCTTTCACTTGAAATTGAACCGATATTAACAATTGCTCCATTTTTAACATCGGACATTTTTGATAGAACAGCTTTTGTCATATGAAATACTCCAAACAAATTTACATCAATTAATTTTTTAATTTCAGAATCCTGCATTTCGTGAAAATGTATTGGGTCGTTAATTGCCCCTGCATTATTTATCAAAATATCTATTTTACCATATGTATCCATAATCTGATTTACTGTTTGTAATACTTGGGATTCATCAGTTAAATCACATGATATCGAAACAGTTGATTCTTCATTTCCTATCTCTTTTCTAGTGGCTTCTAATTGCTCCAAATTTCTTGCAATTAGGATTACTTTGGCCCCTTCTTCTGCAAATCTCTTAGCAATACCTTTCCCTATATCACTAGATGCTCCTGTAACGATGGCCACTTTTTCATTTAACCGCATGATTTTGTATTATCATCATAACTTATAGAATTTTTGTTAAATTCTATTCGTAATTTTGGTTGTTTTTATTTATTAATTTTTTTGAGATATTCAATAATTCCAGTATAGTCTATGTCTCCAAACCCCTCTTTGATTGCGTTTTCGTAAACTTCTTCTGCCTTACTAATCATTGGCAGTTCAATTCCGAGAGATTTTGAAGCATTTGTTATGGTTGTAATGTCTTTTTTTAGATTTGAAAGTGTGAATGTTGTATCGTATTTACCGTCTATCATTTTGTATGCCTTTTTTTCACTCATTCCTGTTTTGAAATAAGTAGAGTTTAAAATTTCTAGAAATATTTTAGGATCTACATTTGATTTTTTTACGAGAGTTATTCCTTCAGACAATGCCAAAGCTAACATTGTGATTTGAAGATTCATAGCCAATTTTATGGAATTTGCAACTCCGCTTTCTCCTAAAAAAAATACTTTGTTTGCTATGATGTCAAACACTTCTTTACACTTTTCAAAAGTTTCTTTATTCCCTGATGCCATCATAACTAAATTCCCAGTTATTGCTACATTTGGCCCTCCCATTACTGGTATGTCAAGTTTAGTTATTCCAGAATCGTTAAACTGTTTTGAAATATTTTTTGATTCTGATGGATCAATGGTACTCATATCTGCAACAATCAATTTTTCGTGATTGCCATTAATGATTCCATTATTTTCAAATGAAACCTGTTTTACTGCATCTGCATCTTTTACAACTATAATTACTAATTCTGAATTTTCTGCTACTTTTTTTGGAGATTCAGCAATTGTTATCCCTTTTCCTTTTAATTCTAATGTTTTTTCTTTTGTTCTATTATATGCTGTAACTTCAAAACCAGAATCCATCAAATGTAATGCTACTGCACTACCTAGCATTCCTAATCCGATAATACCTATTCTTTTCATTCGCATCCTCCTGGTGTTATTTCACTAATGTCTTTCTTCATTTTGAATCTCCCAATGATTATTTCCAAATCTTGAAGCTACAAATTCCAATTGACCTATTGTTTTATCTCCATTTTTGACCTTGGCAAAATCAAATTTTTTCATTTTAATTATTTTTTCTTTAGGTCTGTATCCTCCCTCGATAACTTTTACTTTGAATCTTTTGCTTGCTTTAATGATCATTTTTCTTGCATTCTGTACATTTCCAACCCACGAAAACATTTCAAACTCTCCAAAATTCTCAGTAATCACATTATAGCCATACAATCTTGCTTCTAACTTGATGGATTGTGATTTTGCTTGCTCATTTAACCATGCGATAACTTCCTCACCGTGTCCTTTTTCTACTCCAAATGTTTCTGAATCTGCCAAGTAATTACCCTCACAATATTAAACCATAATAATCATTTTCAAATCTATGTTAAACTAAAATATCGATTTAATTATGATATTTTATGCTCACAATTGACTGCAAGGATGTAATATCTGTTAAACATGATTTACTTGTGTATGTGGCCGATCAAGTAGCTGCGATTCCTACATGGAAGCATCACCAATTCACGTTATCATCTTTGGATGATGATGAAATTATTGACCCTACTGTAGTAATTTCTGCAATAAAGGAATTTTTAGATTCTATAAATGAGGGAAAAAACTTTGCTGTAATTTCAAATCGTAATGTAATAAACATTACATCTATTTCTGGAACTATAATTGAAAATACTAAAAGTCAGTCTGAACATGAAATGTTTTCATGCACTCATTGTGGATTTGTGACACAATATGAAGTTGAATTAAATGGTCATATGAAAATTCATTATTTGTAATTTTATTTTTTCAAATATTTAATTTCTTTTAATCATTGGAATTTATGTAACCCTTGAAAACTATGATGTGAAAATTATTTCAAAATGTAATTATTTACAATCTTGGATGTACTGAAATTTATTCTTATTTCATCTACATTACCTTGATTACTAAGAACCTCATAAATTACAATTCTGTGTTGATTTGGTTTTACAAAGCATCATGTAGAATGCTCCAAAATTTCAAGTGTTATGATAAAAATAATGGATAAAATTATTATGTGATTTTTATCACAAGTTGATTTTCAACAGGATCTTTATAAGCACTAATCCCTCAAACTGTTTGTGACAAAATCTTTGAAGAATAATGTATCTAAGATTTACTGTGAAAAATGTAATCTAGTTTTAGATTCTCGTGAAAAATTTGAAAAGCATCTTGAAGGACATAATTCTAGCTTTGTGTGTGAGGTGTGCCCCATTGACACTGCTATTGCAAAATTTGTAAATTTATTCAAGAGAAAATCATCTCGTAATTTGGAATAAGTTTTTTTAACCAATACTTTCTGTTTTGTATTATGAACAAATTAGGCATGATTTTGGGTGTCATTGTTATTACAATTATTGCTGGGGTTGCTGCTTCATTATCTGCATCACCTTCTGAAACTGTTAATCTGGATATGGGTAGAACTCATGGAACTATTTCAACTGCTATGGGCTCTCCAATTTTAGGTGACCCTTTTGCACCAATCACTATTGTTGAATTTGGTGATTATCAATGTCATCAATGCTATAATTGGTTTCATGACACAAAACCTGCAATATTTCAAGAGTACATTGAAACTGGAAAAGTAAATTTAGTGTTTGTAGATTTAGCATTTTTGGGATCTGATTCTCCAAAAGCGGCTCAAGCAACTTACTGTGCAGAAGACCAAGAAATGTATTGGGAATATCATGATACTCTTTACACTTCTCAAGAATCTAAAATTAATAATGGATGGGCAAATACTGAACGATTAAAAGCATTCGCGTTTAACATGGGGCTGGATATGGAATTGTTTGATAGTTGTCTTGATTCTGAAAAATATTCTAAACGTGTACAGTATAACATTCAACAAGCAAGAGATCACGGAGTAAGAGGAACTCCTGGATTCTTTATAGTTGGACCAGATGGACAAGAACAACTTGGCGGTGCGCAACCATTTTCAGTGTTCAAACAAATCTTGGACACAATGATTTAGATGATATTTGCAATTAAAACAGTATATTCAAACTTAAAATATCTTCTCTTATCCATTGTAATTTTCTCAACTATGTTGGTTGGGCTGTTAATTTTATCTGAATATATTTTCTTAGAGCCTTATGTTGTTAGTCATATTCCATCTGGAACTGAATTTGGGTTTGTTCTCATTGTTACAATATCTGCATTGTCTGCTCTAGTGTTACCGATGAACATATTTCGTATCAACATCCTTAAAAAATCCAAACAAAAAATGGGTGGGGGTATTTTTGGTTCAATAATTGGAGCTGCTGCAGGTGCATGTAGTTGTGGTCCAATAGGATTTGCTGTAATCTCCACGTTTGGCTCAGTTGGAGCTACAGCAACAGCATTTCTAACTAATTATGAAATGCCAATTAGGATAATTGCTATTGGAATATTGGCAATCACATACTTTACAACTGTAAAATCCCTCAAAATTGAATGCAAGTTTGATCCAAACTCATAATGCATTAGAAATTACCACTTAGACAAACATTGAATTCCTAAAATATCTTGGACCTCTAAATGTTCTAAATCGATTATGCTCTAACCAATACTCGCAAAACGGTTATTGGTTCGTGAACTCTTACTTGTTTTAAAATAATTGGTAGCATACTTTATGAATCCCCAACTAATTCATTAATTGACTAATGAAATATTTTTTATTTCTATTGTTTTTTATTATCTTTTTTTTACCTATTACTACATTTGCTGATATATCCCTTACACATGTTGGTTCGATTAAAGATAATCAGATAACTGAACTTTATGGGGTACATGCTATCACAATAGTTGGAGATTATGCTTATATCGCAGCTCTATTTGATGATGGAGTTTCAATAATTGATATATCTGATCCTGCAAGTCCTACACATGTTGGCTCGATAACTGACGATGATGTCACACTACTTGCAGGAGCGTATGATATTGTTGTAGTTGGAGATTATGCTTATGTTACATCTAAGGATGATGACGGTTTAGAAATTTTAGATGTCTCTGATCCTACAAGTCCTACACATGTTGGTTCGCTAGTTGATGATAAGACTACATACACAAATCCAAGAAACGATATGTCTGAAATGGCAAACCTGGCAGTAGTTGGAGATTATGCATATGTTGGACAATATTATGGTGGCTTGGAAATAATTGATGTCTCTGATCCTACAAATCCTATTAGAATCAGTTCTGTTCTAAGTGATGTTTCAGATTTATCATTTACGCCATGGGATGTAAAAATAGTTGGAGATTATGCATATGTTGCTTCAATGAATAGTGGATTATCAATAATTGATATCTCTGATCCTGCTAACCCTTTTCATGTGAGCTCAGTTCTCTATGAAGATATTGATTTTAGAGGATTAGACACTATCGAAATATCTGGAGATTATGCTTTTATGTTGGGTAAAAATGATAATGGGATCTCTCTGTAATTGATATCTCTGATCCTGCTAACCCTTTTCATGTAAGTTCAATGCCTGATGATGAAACTAAATTACTAAGTGGATTAAGTGGAATGAAAATAAATGATAATTATCTTTATGTGACAGCTGGTTTCAATGACCGCGGATTATCAATAATTGATATTTCTGATCCTACTCATTTGAAATATGTGTATTCTATGGATATCTTGGGTGCACAAGGTGTAGATGTAGTAGGTGATTTTGTCTATGTTATCTATGAGAATACTTTGGGTATCTTGACCACTAATCCTGAAATTTTGCCAACTGTTGATACTACAAATCAAGATTCTACAAACACAATAAATCTACCATCAACACTAGATGATACACTATCTACTACTGGTCCTCAATTTGATGTAGATTATTTGTATCGTGTAGATGATGGATATAATCATGATGAATTTAGTTCAAACAATCCAATTGATGTAGATCTTCGTGATGGTCGGATCTATCTTGGAGATAAAGAACGACATAGAATAGAAATTTTTTCAAATGATTGGACTTCTGTTCATATGTTTGGGGGAGAAGGTCATGGTAATGGACAATTTGCTGAAATTTTAGATATTGCAATTAAACAAAATAAAATTTATGTTTTGGATAAAATTTCTGATTGGGGAACCCCTTACACTAGAGTACAAGCATTTGAGAAGACTGGAAAATTTTTGTATAGTTTTGAACTTCGTGGTACATTAGATCAAAAACCTGATTATTTTACAATGATTGCTGTTGATGATAAGGGACGAATCTACCTTGGTGATTTTTCACAAATTAAAAAATATTCTTCTAGAGGAGTTTTAGATTATGCGATTGGTGTAGTACCTTATGATGGGGTAAAGTTTGATTTGATTTCTGATATTAAAACTCATAATGATAATCTTTACGTAATTGATAGTGATACTGATAAAGTTCATGTTTTTTCTTCCTCTGGAGAGCATCTTAGAAGTTTTGGTGAATCTAAAGATTTTGGAACTAGTGTTCATATGGCTGTAGATCGTTATGGTCGTATACTTGTAACTGCATACAGTAGTGGTGAGATTTTACTTTATTCTGTTGATGGAGTCCTATTAAAAAAATTCTCTAATGATGATTTTGGTCTTGATAATTATGCACCTACACAAGTCATAGCTTATCGAAATAACATCTATGTTATCGATAACAACACTTCCTCACTTCATGCTTATTTTATCTATAAATCTCAAGGAAATGATGATTCATTAGGAATTGCTGATTTTGTGGATTCTAAGAAAAACCCACGTCATTATGTTGACCGCTATAACAATGAGGCCGCTTACAAACAGTGGTTTGATGATCAATATTCTGCATATTTCTCAATTAATCAGGCAGTAGGACTCTCAAAAATCATATCTCCGTGTCAAGTTGGGACTGATCTGGAATCTGATGTTTGTACAATTATGCTAAATGATAACCGAAAACCATCACACTCTTCTATTCCTGACGATAAACTAAATTTGAGTATTTTTTCATATTCTTTTAGAATCCTTTTCCCCTTGATTGTATCTGCAGAACTATTGATATCCCTTGCAGTATTTTCTATGACTCCTATGAGACATTCAAAAACACTGTCAACATCAATTCTTTCTAATTTGATACTTTCTGTTCTTCCGTTTACATCATTTTATGCCTTTGATAGAATTGGAAGATTTCGTGATGCAATACTATTGATAATTCCAATTAAAGCAATGTTCATACTTGTTATTATTGTTAGTTGGGATTTCATGATTCCTTATGTTGTGTATTTTGTATTGACCTTAGTTCTTATTGCTTACTTTATGAAAAAATTCTCTAAAGAACCTACGCCTATTCTTAATAAATCCGCCTTGTAATTCTATTTTTATTTTTTTAATTCTTTATTCCACTTGTTGGACCATCTAATTACTAGATATAGTCGTAATACTATTAATCCTATTTCTAATCCTACAATTATTGGCATATGTTGTGATGTAATAATTTTGTCCCTCTGCATCTCAAAATGTTTTTGATACTCTGTAATATTTTTAGGATTTTCTTTTATTATGTTTAATTCTATGTTTTCTAGTTCAATTAATTCACTTCCTACAAACACAACTAGTATAACTGGAATAACTGCAAATAATGTAAATTTTCTTAGTTTTTTAATTCTGTAAAATGCCCATATGTCAATTATTGGAATGAACATCAAAACAATTTGTGAGCTAATGTTTACTTCGTTTTTTGACATACGTTTTGTTTTTTAGAGTAATTAATTATTCTATCGCTTGTCTGAATTCTTTTTTAATCTCTTTGGAAATATCCCTCTTGTTTTTTGACAGTATTTTACAAACTGATCTCCAAAAATTCTTTTCATTCTGCTGTCTTCAATTTTAATATAAAATGGAAGAATGCAGATATTTATCAGAATTAGCAGAAATGTCAATAAACTTGGAAAAATCATACCTGCTCCTAACGCTCCAATCATCCCGCCAAGAAAAATAGGGTGGCGAATATAGGCATAAATTCCACTGGTTATGAGGTATTTTTCTGGTTTTTCGTAATATTCTGTTAGAAATGATGATCCTGTCACTCCAATTTCTCTGAATCCATAGAATAGTAATGTAATACCTATGAACATTGGAATACCTGCAAGTATCATTATGGGCCATGATGCTAGTTCAGTATTTGAAAATAATCCATATGACAATGGTCTCATCATAAGTGCAACTCCAAATGTTATGCCCGGTAAAATTTGTGTATAGAATATCTTACGATAATTTTGTAATGTCTTTTCCTTTGAATTATGTGAAAATATCAATGATTGCCAAATCAACCATATGCTCCATGTTATGATATGAAATACAATACTTGAAAGTTCATTAATTTCAAATAAATGTCCTAAACTTAGAATAATACTAAACCCTGCTGTTGCTGCCCAAAATAATAAAACTAATTTTATTTTCTCCAATACATTTTGTTTACATCCTAGTGCATCCAGTAATTCATTGAATCCTTTCATAATTTTTTCCTAGTTAGAATCCTGTTTGCAATAATTGTACATATTTTGCACATAGTGTTAAAATTATTGCCCCTTGCCATATTTGATAATAAATAAATGAATATTTTTTTGGCTTGTTTTGTAATATCCAAAATCCAACTAATGGAAGATATGCCACTAAACCTAGTACAAGAAAATCAAACCATGTAGTGACATAAATAATTGTAAATAGGATTAGGGATATGATTCCTGTAATCCACATCAATTTTTTGTGATTGGTTTCTCTATGTGCTATTTTATGAAATGAATCTATTACAAATATTACAAATATTGGAGAAATGAATGCATGAATGTCTGTTATTCCTAATGGTAAGATAAATGGAAAAACTCCAATTGGTAACATTCCAAGCCCTTCTATCCTTTCTTGGAAAAATGACTTTGATTTTGTTATGGTTCTAATATTTATTAATAGTAAACCTAACAGCCCAAGTCCTGTTACAAGAGGAAAAAAATATGCCGCTATTCCTAGCATTGGTATGACATACCATGGAAATGCCTGTTTTTTGTCAATGTAATCATCAAGTGCAATTATTGAAAAATGTAATAATATGACAGATGCAATATGTTCATACCCTAAGAAACCAAATTCATTGTAAAAGAAAACTGCAATTAATGTACCTGGTATATTTACTAAATAATGGATTAGATGTTTTTTTGCAAAAATTGTATAATAATTAAGATTTGTAATTGACATTGTGTTTCTTTTAAAATGACAAAAATCCTACTGGTGTAACATGTTGATAAGTGAATATTGCAATATTTCCAACTTGCGTTGCCCCAAGATATGTAATCAAATTTCTACGATCCATTCCTCCAGTTATTCTTCTAAAAATTGGAATTGACATCCATGTTACAACAAAAATAGATACAAACATCATCAGATCTAATGTTGCTTGAGAATGTAAAATTCCTGTTTCTATTGCAGCTTGAGTTTTTATAACAAGAACTACTGGTGACAAAATAAATTCTAGCGCGAGTGCGTTAAAAAGTACTACTAGTATCATAGTTGGCCAAAAAACTGCTAAACACAATGAAATTATCAAAAGTGAAATGACTAGGAATAATAAATATTGCTCCTTGTCAATCATATAGTATGACACAGGTAATTACAAGTATAATAATTCGTACATCTTCTCAAAAAGTTTGGGATTCTATATGTAATTCTAAAATGCCTATTTCTCCTCCGTGGTTTTTAAAATTAGGTCTTGTCCCTGTTCCCAGTCAATGTGAAATTACAAATGATAACGCTCATGTTGGTGGTCATCGTCACTGTGAAACTACGCAAGGAAGTATCAATCAAAAAATTACAAAATATGATCCTCCCATGATTTTATCATTTAGTATGGTTTCTGATACGATGGGTATTACTCCTCACATTAAAAATATGCAAGATACCTTTTTTTTAACTGAAACTTTGGGCTGCACTCAATTAAAACGAGTTACTGAATTTAGTACAAAAGGACATTTTGCTTTAGTAAAATCAATACTACTCAAAATTCTTATCAAAAGATTTCACAATTATACAATGAAATGCTTTAAAATCCTTGGAGAAACTTAATTTTTTACTTGTTCTGGAATTTGTCTAAAAACTTAGTAATATCTAACAAAAATCTAATTTCATTTATATCTACATTTCAGTTCTGTTCCCAAAATGGTAGATGAATTCCAGTGGAGTTGAATCTGATATAATGTTGAACCCAGTCAAAACTAATTCTAACTCCAAAAGTGAGTTTTTGTATCAAAGATGCACTAAATAGACAAACTTTTGAAACCTTGAGATGTATCTTTTAGCCAATTCAAGTATTACCATGACAGTCATGTATATTCCAATTAGGCCAAGTAGGAGAGATCCAGAAGCTGATGAAATTGAAAATGCTGAAGATTGATACTAACTCCAAATTTCTAAAATAATCTAACAAATTTCTAAAATTTACAAAGTCGAGATATTTATTTGCCTTTTTAGGATTTAATGATATGCAGAATTGGAATTTAATTTTTGGAATATTCATAATTTCTAGTCCGATTCTATTTGCAATGATTGCCTTTCCTGATTCCATAGCTTGGAGCTGGAATGAGGGGCGTGGTGGCTATTTTTTTGCTTTGATCTTTATTGTAGCTGAATTAATTGGATTAAGGATAGTAATTTCAAAGAAAAAATTACTTGTTGTAATTCCTCTGGCTTTAGCTACTATTGCATACCTTGTTTCTTTGGAATATGGTTTAAGAGAATACATTATTGAATCTGCAAAATTATTTGATGTGCAATTAATCTATTCTTGGACATGGATGTGGGATTTTGTAGTTATGGCAATCTTTATTGTTGCAGCATTGAGTATTTTCTTTGGAAAACGCTGGATTAGAATTGCCCCAGCTGGTCCAATATTTCTTATAGGTACTGCGATAATTCTTTCACTTGATGCGTTTTTCCCATATGATACACTTGGTCCATTACAATACATTGTTCCGTATTTTGTTCAAGCAAATGTTTGGATAATCACTACCCTTGACATTGGAACTGCAGTTGCTAGAGATAATGTAATGTTCTTACGTGGTGATCATGGTTCTATGGCCCTTCAAGTATTTTGGCCATCAGCTGGTGTCCACAGTATTATAATTTTTTCATTAGTGATTGGAGCATTCATGTTAAAACTAAACATCCATAGAAATAGAAAAGCAATTTATTTTATTTTGGGAATTATTGGAACCATCGGTGTCAACTTAGTCCGAATTTTTTCATTATCTTGGTATGCCCTAAAAGTCACAACTGATCCTGTTGCGTGGGAGGAATATCACAAAATAGCAGGTGAGATAATGTTCTTGCCATGGCTATTTGCGTTCATTTTTGTAGTAATTATAATAGAATCAAGACGTCTGAAAAAATCAGAAAATAAATCTATTTCTAAAAATAACTAGTAATGTCACTTTGTCCTTGAATTTCTGAAAGTTCTGAAACTTTTACTCCTAATCTTCTAATTGTAATGGGTTGGTTCTCTAATGCTTCTTTTAATAATTGGTCGACTATTTTTTCTAATTCCTCAATACTTGCAGTGGGATTTCTTAACATTCTTGATTTTGATTTATTTGATAAATCTGATTGTACAAAATGTATTCCTACTGATTTGAACATTTGATTATTTTTTTTAACCACACTATGTACTTCTTTACAAAGTTCTATGATATTTTCAGATAAGAACTGATAATCTTTTGAGTCTTTTTTTAATGTTGTAATTTTACTATATTGTATTCTTGCTTCACGTTCTTTTACTGGCTCATTGTCAATTCCTCTAACTGCATTGTAGATGTATGCCCCTGTCTTCCTACCAAATTCTTTGTTTAATGTAAAAATATCTATTTTTTTTAAATCTTGAATTGTTTCTAAATTCATTTCCAAAAATCGCTCTTCAGTCTTTTTACCAATGCCTGGAATTCTTCTAATTTTTAATTGATCTAAAAATACTTCAACTTTTTCTGGAGACACTGTTGTTAAACCATCTGGCTTTTGAAAGTCTGATGCAATTTTTGAAATTAATTTATTTGGTGAAATTCCTATTGAACAACTAAGTTTTATTTTATCTTTAATTGTGTTTTTTATCTGCTGAGCTAGATGATTTGCTCTTTCAAAATCCCCCTCAACTCTTTCTGTTACATCTAGATAAGCTTCATCTCTTCCAACATATTCAAAAATATCTGCACTCTCTTTCATAACCTCCATCGCTTTTTCTGAAATTTCAGAATAGAAATCAAAATCAACTGGTAAAAATACTGCATCTTTTCTTTCTTCGAGTCTTTTTTTTGCAAATGCAATTGGAATTCCTGATTTGACTCCGTATTTTCGAGCAGTGTAATTTGCAGTTGCGATTGCACCACTATCTCCTCCTCTATCTGAAAAAACACAAACACATACTGGCTTTGATTTTAGTTTTGGAGATCTAGTTTCTTCACATTGGGCATAAAAATAATCAAAATCTATGTGGAAAACTACTCTCGTTTCCAATGATTTTCAAACTCATTTTGGTTATTACTATATTGTGTATTCATCTAAATATTGCTCAAAGAATAGTATTTTCATGGAATACCCTGTTTCAGTAGATGAAAATGGTGTCAATTTTAAACCTGAAAACATGGAAAAGGAAAAACTCTATCATTGCATATTCAAAAACAAAGCAATGTTGGTATTCAAAGATTCTCAAGATATGATGAATTGTTATGAAATTGAAGAACCTGATTTAGTTGAACAAATTAGCAAATGTAGCAATGATGACGATCTTGAAAAATTATTTGAGGACTATTTGCAAGGAAAACACCTGAAAAATTAAATAAAAGTGAGAGAGAAATTCGTTATAACAGGAATTAAAATTGAGCGACAATAAAAAATCAAAAGACGCAGAAGACATCTTATCTGAATTTGGCTCTAGATCAAAATCTGAACCAACACCAGAACCAACACCAGAACCAACACCAGAACCAACACCAGAACCAACACCAGAACCAACACCAGAACCAACACCA